>Ga0080013_1003509_pt1 | contig 16418 bp, 19 predicted proteins | sample ETNvirenome_6_85_FD_69236 | JGI IMG/M metagenome (GOLD analysis project Ga0080013, IMG submission 69236) | Marine viral communities from the Pacific Ocean - ETNP_6_85 (SPADES assembly) (version 2) | ecosystem: Environmental > Aquatic > Marine > Oceanic | place: Pacific Ocean | collected 2013-06-19 | reverse complement strand
CAAATCAAACAGTTGGTGACTATTACATAGAAGTAGAAGTCGGTGACGATACAGAAACAGTAGAATTTGAAATCGAATAGGTAGAAATACCTCTTTTTTTATCTAACTTTATATATTAGTGAATTTTATATAAACTAATGGCAATCACAATCGCACAGAATTCAGACCATAAAAGTCTAACAGGAAAAACTTTGTCAGTCCAATCTCAACTAACTTCAAAGTTGAAAGAGTGTATTGTTGACGTCACCTATGGTGGCTCTGACAACTATGCTACAAATGGAAACACAGTTGACCTTTCTTTGGGTGGTAGAATCAGTACCGTAATTGGAGCAGAAATTCTTCATAGCAGTGCAGGACTACTTTTACAATACGCACCAGCAGCATCTGGAGCAGCAGCCACAGGGAAAATTAAAGCTTATGGTCATACCCCAACAAGTTCTACAGCAACCGTTGTAGCACTTGAGGAATTGGATAATGCTGATACAGCAGTCAATAGTTTGACTATACGTATTAGAGTTATTGGTTTCTAGACTAGGAACTAGTCATCTTTTTTTCTTTTTTAATAATGTTTATATATGACTAAATATCATGGTATTCATGGTTGAAATGAATCATAATGCTATTACAGTAGGTTCTGACACTACAATTAAGGCTGCTCATGGAGTAGTTGTATCTGTTCATGTCACAAAAGTAGGAGCTAGTGGAGATAAAATTGTACTAAGAAATGGTACTGGTAACTCTGATCCAATAGAATTCACTGTATTTGGTGAAGGAATCCAAAATGTTCAAGGAATCAATAGAAGATTTGAAGATGGTATTCGTGCTGATATTACTGGTTCAACTGCACAGTATTTAGTTGTATTCAAATAAATCTTTAAATATTAAGCAAACTTTATAACACTCATGGTAACAACCACAACTTACTGTTCAGTTAACGATATTATAGATTTTCTTAGAGTTCCTATAACTAGTACAACCACTCCAAATAAAGAGATGGTTCGTAAGATTATCGTAAGAAAGGAGGAGGAATTGGACAGAAGAATAGGTCATACTTGGAAGACAAAGAAAGTAACCAGAGAAATTCATGATTTACCACTATTATACACATTTGGTTGGGGTACTCCGTTATTCTTACAACATAGAAATATACTAGAACTTGATGTTGATGAAGGGGATAAAATAGAGATATGGAAAGGAGAATCAAATGAATGGGAAAATATCATTGATAGTCCACAATGGTATCATGCAGAATATGAATATGGTAGAATTTACATTAGAGGATTTTTATTCACAATATTAAGAAAAAATAGGGTTAGAGTAACATATCGTTATGGTGGAGAGAATTATGCTGGTGATACTGATATTCCCCCAGATATTACAGATGCAGTAATTAAAATGACAGCAATAGATATTATGAATACATCATTCCGTATGGATGAAATACCTAGTGGTGGTAGTGTATCTCCTACAGAATCCAAGAGATTTTGGCAGGAAGATATAGAATTATGTATATCCAATCGTAGAGAAGTGTTTGTGATTCCATAATTGTCTCCTGAATTATTTCAGATAATGATTAGGGAATTAGAAGCAAGAAGAATAATAAAAAATGTACAAAAAATCAATTTACTAGCAAGAAGACCTACTAAAAATCGTCCAATAAAGGAATATAATGAAATTTATTATAATGGTGTTTATGTAGAACTTCCTGATGATGTTCCATTAGTAGGTATAAATTTTTGGAAAAACACAACTAATTCTCAATTTATTTCAATGATTGAATCAATAAATCAACCTGAAAAGAGATTTACAAAAAATGAACCATATGATGATATAATAGATGATGATAATTATGATAGAAAAATTACAATCCCAATACAGGGTACACAATCACCATATTTTCCTGATGGTTGGGGTAAACAATATTTTCCTGCTGGTAAGAGGATGAATGGTAAAAAACATGGTGGAAAACCAAATATTGATAAACTTAAAGCATGGGTTGAAAATATTAAACTTGCAGGTATGTCTCAAAGAGAATTAGAATTAGAGTATATGAAAGTAAATAAATCTGAAAATATCCCAAATTGGACTGATAAACATAAAGAAAGTTTAATTGATTCTATAGCATATTTAGTGGCTAGAAAAATATGGTATGTAGGAAGACGTTCTGGTAGGGAAACTGATGTAGAGTGGGATGAAAGAACCAGAGATATGAGACCATTAAAAGGTACATTTGGTGGAGATGAAAATATGGGAATTGATTATACATCTACAGAATATGTATATAGAAGTGGAGATAATAGACAACCATGACTATTACAACATATGATGCAGTAGATGACATTATATCTCTAATTAAGACCAAATGGAGTAATCTTAGACCACCTCATATCACTAAAGTATGGGAAAAGAGAACTGTTGGTTTTATAGATGATAGAAGTGATGAAATTATGGTAGCACCAAAAGGAGAAAATATAGTGTATTTTGGTCTAGGTGGAAGTTCTTTTTGGCATGAACAAATACTTGAATTAGATATTCGTACATATCAAGATTTAAAAAGACATAATAAAGTTGTTAAAGAAATAGTCAAAATAATTAAAGATAATGTAGTAGGAACAACATACACCGATTTAAGAATTATAGGTTCTTTTAGTAGAAATTTCCAGTTTCGTAACATGTATAGTTATATTCTCAATATATCATATAGAAAAGCAGACCCTTCTTAATAATATTTATATACCTTGAGTACTTCATAGAGACATGGTAATATATACTGGTGGGTCAGCAGCAGTCACATATGATTATGAGACAGCAGGCTCATATGGTACAACCCCTAGTACAATGACCAATATATTTGGTTTAAATCAAAAAGTAACAGGATTTTCACTATCTAACCAGCAATTAACTTTTAATAAACTTGGTCAGGTAGAAGCAACTAAATTTGCTTATGGGCAACAGGCAGGTTCACTTTCAGTAGGTTTTGTATTTGATGACAGTGATTCTCATAAGATTTTTGAGTCACTTTATGGAACAGTAAGTGGAAGTGGTTCAAGTGGAACACCATACAAATATCCAGCTAATTTAGGTGAAGGTAATGCTCCTACAACAGTAACATCACTTACAACACAAGTTCAATTACAAACTGGAGCCAGTAATAAAATGGTTAGAACATTAAATGGATGTGTTGTTAATTCATTAAGTCTAGCAACAAGTATAGGTGAACCATTGAATGGTAGTGTAGATATGACATTTGGTAAAGAAAGTACTGCTGCTGTTGGTTCAAGTGGAACTATTACACAGCAAAATGATGCTGGTTATGACCAATCAGGAGAACCTTATACATTTGCACATGGTGATTTCAAGGTATCAAACGGAACGTCACCACAATCAGTAGCAGAAATACAAGAATGTGAAATTACATTTGCACAAAATTCAGAATTACTTTATGGATTAAACTCAAACTCAGCAGTAGATACTTACAGAAGAACATTTGATATTACTGGTAGATTTAAAACTGCATGGATAAATTCAGACCTTATACAATATGTAATTGATCAAGTTAGAGGTAATGGACAAGAATTATTAGATGCCTCAGGTGGTGTTGGTATTGAATTAACATTCACAAATGGTACAAAATCAATTAAACTAGAGTTAGATGGTTTATCTATTGCAGACCACAATGTCAGTGGTATTGAACCAGTAGAACCAATATTTGAAGAAATTAATTGGAAAATCAAAACTGCAAGAATATCAGTGGTCACAGCATAACCTTTATTAATTACATAAAATAATCTCATTCATGGTATTAAAACCAATTAAGATTACATATAATGGTAAAGATGCAATAGTTGAATTTGAAGATTCTTTAACATTTGGTGAGACTGAATCATTAATCAGTGAATCTGTTGACCTTAGTGATATTGCAAAACCAAAAATAAACCTATCAAAATATAGGATAAATCTACTAGTATTAACAATTAAAAAAGCACCATTTAAGACTGGTGATATAACTACAATAAAAATGTTAGACTCCAAAGTGGTTAAACATATGTTAAGGGAGATAACTAAAGTACACCCTTTATCGACCTATATAGAGGATTGGATGGAGACCTTCCAAGTCTTCGAGGAGGAGACAGATTCGTCTACGGAATCTACTATAACTGTGCCACCCAGTTCGGATGGGATAAAAACCAAGTCGACAGTCAAAAAGTAGAATATCTTAAAAAATTATTTACTATTCATAAAGAATCGTTAGAAAACGCTGAAAAGACAAAATCAATGCCACCTATGGGTAGACATATGTCAAAAAACTTTAAATGATATGACAAGTTGTTGTTATATATGATAAGTGATGAAGAATTTCAGAGTTTAAATAAAGAATCAAATCGACTTAGTAAGACGATGCGAGACTATAAAAGAATGTATGAAAAATTAACAGATGCTCATTTAACTTCATTTAGACTCTGGTCAAGAGAAATAACACTGAGAAAAGGTAAGATAGTAGAACAAATAGAAATGACAAGAAGATCCAAAATTCATTTAAAACAAGTAAAAATAAATGCAGAAAATCTTGAAAAACACACAGAAAAAGTGTATCAAAATAGATTAGTCATACAAAAAAATCAACAAGCCATGCAAGATTCACATTCAAAAGATGTAGAAAGACACCTTTTAATGAGAGATAGTATGAAAAGAACATCTGACCATTTTGATTTTGTAACACAGTCACTAACAAAAGGTCAAGGATTAGTAAGTATATTTTCTATGTTAACAATTGGTGGATATAATGCAGTGAAAGCTACAAGATCTGTACAAAAAGCACAGAGAGAATATGATGCTGCTTTAGTAAAAGCAAAAGGAAATAAAGATGATAAAAGTGTTCAAAGTGCAGATACAACTCTTAAAACTGCAAAACTAAATCTCAAAACATCAACAGCAGGTAGTGAAAGATTAGGAAAAATAGCTGGTTATTTAAGTAAAGCTGGTGATTATTTTGAAAGACATGCAACAGGTATTTTAATAGGTGCAGGTGCTGCTGGAGTATTAATAGGTATTATCATTAAAGCATTATCATTAGCACCAATGTTTCAAGCAATGATGAAATTAATGCAATTTACAGTTACTATGCTTTTAATGCCTATAGGTACATTTTTTGGTGCAATATTAAAACCAATAATGATTGGTATTGTTAAAGGTATTGCACCACAATTTAAAGATTGGATGACTACATCTATGGTTTTAGGAGAAAAAATTGGTAATTGGATGGTTAATTTCTTTACAGGTAAACCATTAGAAACTCTAACAAGTATTGCAACAGGTGTTACTCAGGGTGATCCTGCATCATTATTGGTAGCTGGTGGAGGTGTTGGAACTTCTATTGCTGGATTTGCAATAGCTAAAAAGATACTTCCAACAATATTGGGAGATGCTAAAAAAACTACAGAAGTAACTAAAATATCAAAAATAGCAACAACATTAGGTAAAGCTATTATGGGAACAAAGACTGGATTAGCTGCTGCTGGAGTAGCAACTTCGGCTATTAGTACAGGTTCTAAAATAGCTAGTACTGCTGCCTATCCTAGATTACAAAATTTTGGAGCAAGAGTAGCAAAAGAAGCAGGAGAAAAAGTACCTAGTATTTTAGGTAAAACATTACCTAAAATAATAACAGGTGGTATTAAATTAGGATTTAAAGCAATACCAATAGTTGGTTGGGCAACATTAGCATCAGATGTAGCAGGTTCAATTATAAAACATGTTTCACCTGAAACTTATGAAGGTATAAGAGAAGGTGTGAAAGGTATATTTGGTGACAATGCTGCTGTTAATTTTGGTTTAGATGTACTTGGATTTGGAGAACAGTCCACAGCAGAAATGATTTCTGGTGCCGTTAGTGGATTATTTAATCCTTTAAAAGATGCATTTGGAGAAAGTGAAGATATTGTAAGTGATGTACAAATATTTGAAAATGCTTTAAACAAAATGGGTACAGAAGATGCACCAGAACTGGAAGGTGATATGATAAGGATGCTTGACCATTTTGAACGTATGAAAGAACTTTCAGGTGATGCAACAAAAGCAGCAGCCAATACTGCTGACTTGTTTGGTCTTGCATATGAAACAGTTAAATCAAAAATAAGTAACTGGGTTAAAAATATACCATCTGAAAATAAAAGTGAATCCAAAGATGCTAAAAAAATATTAAGAGATTTCTCAAATTCATCTGCAATGATTAATTATAATAACATGATATCCCAAAACACGGATAATTTAGGTTGGGGTACTACTGCTGAAATGAGTATGGAAGAAAGAGCAGCAGCAGAAGTTTCCAATGTAATAGAAAATGCAGTTTCTAATAATAAACATACAGAGGTAAATCAAAGATTTTTAGATGCATTTGGAGGTAGTCTTGGAGATAGTAAAATATTGGCTGCTGTAGAAAAAGCAAAGACAGATGGTACTGTTGGGTTTGGAAGGAATGAGATTGCAAGACAACGAGTAATAGATTCAATAGCAAATGGAACTGAAATGGGAGATTTGATGAATCCTAATTGGAAACCTGCAACTGATGCTCAAAAAGAATTATATGGAATAGGTCAACAATATGGAATTAATTTAGGACAAAATTTTGCTGCTGGAGGTTGGATTAGAGAACCAGTTGTAGGAATTGGAAGAAACAGTGGACAAACATACAATATAGGAGAAAGAGGAGCAGAGTATGTAACTCCTAATGGTGGTGGAAATGGTGGAAATGTAATTATAAATATAGGAAAAATAGAGAAAAATGCAGACTTTAATCAGTTAAAACCAATGATTCAAAGATGGATATTGGAATCAAACAGTAGAAGAGGAATGATTTAAAATGGGAGATATAATAATTAAAAAATTATCACCAGCACCTGTATATACATATCATGTTAGAAATTTAAATGATGTTAATGTTGAGCTTGAAGTACCTGCATTAATTTATCAAATACCAGAATCTACAGATGATGAGGCTATAGGAATTAAAGTTGAAGGTAATAAATCAATTGTTAATTTATCATGGACATTGGTTGATGATGAGGTTTCGGTAGTTGATGGTATGACTTTAAATACTGGTGGAATTAAAACTGCTGATGAACAAATGGCATTTCTTTTAACAGGAGACATAAAAACTGATGCAGGTGCAGAGTATCACGCAACTAACAATCCATTAACAGCTGAAGGTATGCAGCCTACAGGAACTCAATTTGCATATGAAATAAAATTAATGCCAAATACTGGAAATACACCATTTTTTGAAAAGTCTGGTATATTAACCAGAATAAGTGTATCAAAGTCTGGTCAAACACCAGTTACATATAATGCTAGTATACAATTTTCAACAGGTTCAATGACAGCCAAAAACGATGTTATAGAAGCAGGCACGTAGTATTGTCACAAACAACTTTATTTATAAATGATATTAAAAAAACAATAATTGAATATAGTATAACAAAAGAAGGAGATAGAGCTATAGATGAGGCTGTAATAAAATTACCACCATCTGTTGATATTAATGCTAGTGATGTAATAACAATAATACAAGATATGATACCAACTAATAATTTATCAGCAATTTATAATTTTGGTGAAAATCTTAGTGATGAAAGTGGAAACAAAAATAAATCAACTGCATCAGCAGGAATAACATATATTGATGGACAATGGGGTGGAAAAGCACTTTCGTTTAATGGTACAAGTACATATAGTGAAGTTGATGATGCTACAAATCTTAATTTTGATGGAGAATTTGATACATTTATATGGGTAAAATGGTCTTCAACAAATAAACAATATTTACTTACAAAAAGAACCACTTCAAGTAATGGATTAGGAATAAGTGTAAATCATACAACTGCTGGAGATGTTGCAGTGGAAGTAGGTGGAACTGATTTGGTATCATCAAGTGCTGGATTTAATGATGGTGCTAATCATCTTATACGAATTACAAGAGATTCTGCAAACTTGGTAACATTATATGTTGATAAGATTTCCAAGGGAACTGCTACAATCAGTGGAAATTTAACCACTACAGGAAAACTAAGAATAGGTAGAGATGAATCAAATACATATTTCACAGGAAGTATGGATTCTGTGAGATTATATAAAGGGTCTCCTGCTTCTTTAATATTTGGAAATAAAGTATATGATAATAGAAATCCTAGAACTGTAATGAAGTTTGGTGGTACTGCTGCAAAAATAAAAAAAGAAATTATATTTAAACAAGCACAATGTTTTAGTCATGGTAAAGAATTAGCAGAAGTAGAAATTAGAGGGGATATTTACGATAATAAAACACCAGAGTATATAATAGAAGATCTAATTACAAATAATACTAATTTATCATTTGTAAATAAAGGTGGGTCTACAGGTATATCACTTACTAAATATATTGCAAATGGTAAACTAATAGATATACTTAGAGATTTTTCAGCACTTACTGGTTTTATCTTTTATACAGATGCATTAAAACAGTTTATATTTGAACCAAATAAGTTCACTAATATTGATTTTACATTTGAACATGGTGTTAATTCTATAAGTAATGAAACAAAATATGATGATACAGAAATAGTAAATGATCTTATAGTATTAGGAGAAAATCTCAGATATAGATCAGAAGAAACATTTACTGGTAATGGTAGTGATACTGAGTTTACATTAAACGATGGTGCAGTAAGTACAAGGGTGACTGTTGCTGGAACACAAAAAATTCCTGAAGAAGATTATGCAGTAGATGCATTGGGAAAAACAATCAAGTTTATTACAGCTCCATCTGGAAGCATAGTAGTAGATTATGAATATGAAAAACCTCTATACATTAGGGGTACTAGGCAGTCAAGTATAGATACACATGGTATTCATGCCAAGAGATTAATTATGCCTTGGATAAAGAATAGAAATGATGGTGTTAGATTTATACAATCATACCTTAGTAAATTTAAAGATATTAGACTTAATATTAAAGTTGAAATACCAACATTGTTTAATTCAATACAAGAAAATGATATTATACATGTAAAGAATGATATTAAAAATATAGATAATGATTTTGTAGTTAAAGGTATAAAATGGAAATATCCAGATTCAACCACTATAATAGATGGAGGTGAGTATAGTTTTGATTTCTTGGAAATAGATAAACAGATAACAGAGAAATTACACGATTTGGAAGATGCATTTACCACAAACAAGGAAATTAGGGAATATGAATCTCCTGAAGAGGTTATGGTAATTAATGATATAGTGGTACAATTTGTTACTGAGGATATGACAGAAACCTTAAATATTGTCGATACTCCAGTTATATATGACAAAACTAACAATAATTGGGGAAGTGGAACATATGGTAGTAGAGTCACAGGGAGTGTGTATGTAAGTGAGTAATCAGATTATACCTCTTAATGGTCATGTTAGAGTAAGAGCATGGGAAAAACAACCAGATGGTAGTGAAGTACAAATATATGATAGAACTATTAAAAATCTTATAGTAGATGTAGGAAAAGCTTCTATTTTGAAATATTTAGCTAATATTAGTGGTGGTGGGTATGCTGATGATATAGGAGTGGGGGATTCTACTACAGCAGCAGCCAGTGGTCAAACTGATTTACAGGCTTCTTCAAACAAGTTATGGAAATCAATAGCAGTTGGAGACAGAGTATTTGTTAATAATACATTATACATATCAGCAGATTTTGGGTATACAGAAGGTAATTTTACATGGAATGAACTTGGTTTAAGAGATAATCAGGGAACTCCTGTAATGTGGGCTAGACAAATTGATGCATCACCATTAGTGAAAACGTCGTCAAAACGTGCAATCGTAGAATGGCAGTTGAGTCTCTAGATGGCAAAGGTATTAATTCCTCGTAGTGACAGTGTAAGTGCAAAAGTAATTGAACCTAGTGATTTTGAATCCATGTTTAGTGATGATATAATCAATGATTATGTTAGAAGTGGTTTTACTCTCACAGCAGGTAGTGGATTAGCAGTAAACATAGCAGTAGGAAAGGCAAGATTAAAAGGTCTGTTTATTCATAATGATTCAGCATCTTCAAAAAGTAGTTTAACAGCAAGTAACACAAATTACATTTATGTCACATTAACTAGAGATACCAACTCAGAGGCAGAATCTTGGGATTTCACATCAAATACGACAGGTAGTACACCTACAGATTCACTATTCATAGGCACTGCAACTACCAATGGAAGTAGTGTTACAGCAGTTGATATGACTGATGTTGTAACTCAATCAATACCTACAAATATTTGGGGAGATGGTTCAGATGGGGATGTAACAATATCATCAAATACTACAATGACTGAACCAAAATATTATAAAAATATTACAATTAATACAGGTATTACATTGACTGGAAATCCATCACCATGTGTAATTTTTGCAACAGGAACTGTAACAATAAATGGTACATTAACAGTTGCTGGTGATGTAAGTGGTGGAACAGGTGGAGCAGGAGGTAGTGCTTGTGGTACTGTTGGTGCTGACGGTGGAATTGGAGAAAAAGGATTTGAAAATGACTCTTCTGCTGGTACAGGAGATGGAGCAACAGGTGGTGCTAGTGGTGCTTCTAGTTCTGGAGGGAGTGGAGTAAATGCTGGAGGAGCAGGAGGTACAGCAGGTGGTAGTAATAAAAAATACCCTAAACAACTAATAAGTAAAATAACACAGAATGTAATAGCAAATGCAAGTGTCTGTGGTTCTGGTGGAGCAGGAGGAGCAGGAGGAGGTGCTGGAGGTTGTGGTCATGGAACTGCTGGAGCAGGTGGATCAGGTGGTGTTGGAGGAACTGGAGGAGGATCAATTCTTATTGTTGCTCCAACTATAATATTAAATACAGGATCTATTTTAAACGCAGTAGGTGGAACTGGAGGGGATGGAGGAAACGGAAGTGGTGCTCAACAAGGTTATTATGTTCAATATCAAGGAGCTGGAGGTGGTTCTGGAGGGGGTGGAGGAAACGGAGGAAACGGAGGAAGTATATCATTAATTTATAATACATTAACTGACAATAGTACTTTGAATATTAATGGTGGTTCTGCTGGATCAGGTGGTGGTCATGGAACTGGTACAACTGGAAGGAGTTATGCAAATATGAATGGAGAAGATGGTACAGATGGTTCTGATGGAACTGCTGGAGTAAATGGAATAATTAATAAACTACAGATATCATAAGATTTATAATATAGAATATTAGAGTAAAATCATGAATTATAACGAAAAATGCCCTTGCTGTAACTGGAAGTTTTATGTGGAAGAATCTGTCAAAGGTAATATAGTTTGTGTAAAGTGTGGAAGTATCTGGATTAAATAAGAATATTTATATACCATAATACGTTTACAATAATTAACATGATAACACTAACAGAATCCAATAAACCAGTAGGAACTCAAATTAACCCAGACTTAAATATTTGTATAGTCAAAGAATCCATAAATGGTGATAAAACTTGGTATTATGCCAAAAATATAGTCACAAATGATGGAGATTTATTTTATGCTCAACAAGCTGTAGGCGAAACACCAACAAGTGATTTTGATGGTTCAAGTGGAAGAATGGAACTCAGAACTGGAACAGCAACCCCAGCAAAAGCAGATACATATCAACAAGTAACAACTCCAGTAACAGCCTCAAGAAAGGCAATAGATTCCAATTATCCTAAAACAAATGATGGTGATTCTGATAATACAGGAGCAGGAACTGATATTGTAACTTGGTTAACAAGTTGGACAACATCTGATTTTAATGCAACAGCCATTATTGGTGGATGTATTCATGTTGGTGCAGCAAGTCCAGCAAATGGAACTAAACTATTAACTCACTTCACTATCACAAGCTTTGATAAAACAGCAAGTGATACACTAAAGATTTTCGTAAATCATACATTCAACGGAGTATAGTCCAATGACTATCTCAATGGGTGGTCTTTTCAAACTACTAGAAAAGTTAAACCATACACCTCAAGGTGGTCTTAACGATAAAGTACAAACTAAAGAAAATGTGGTAGTGAAACTTGGCTAGAAAAGCACTTTATAAACACGCAACACAAGTAGATACAAATACATATCCAGATGATGGTTCATCACCAGTTGGTAGTAATGAGTGGAATGCTGATCCTGATTCACAGGGAATGTTGGGATTTACACCAGCAAGTGCAACAGTTACAATAGCAAGTGGTGTAGCAACAGTTACAGATACAATTACAGTTGTAGCAGCAGAATCAAGTACATCAGACACTTTAGATAAATTAGCAATAACAAATACAAGTCAGTATGATTTAGTTTATCTCTTCGCAGATACAGGAGATACTATCACATTAACCAATACATCAAGTCCTTCAGCAGATGGTCATATTAAAACAGTAAGTGATTCAAATGAAACATTATCTTCAACTGTTCCAACAATTCTAATTAGAAAGGGAAATTATTGGTATGGATATGGTGGTGGAGTAGTCAATGCAGTTAGTGATATTGGGGATGTAACCATTACAAATAACTCTAGTGGTGAAATCTTAAAATGGAATGGCTCAGCATGGATTAATCAGACTTTAACAGAAGCAGGAATTGTAAACGGTAGTCTAGGAACACCATCAGCAATCACATTAACAAATGCTACTGGATTACCAGCAACCACAGGACTCACAGCAACAGGTACTAAAGATGCAACTACATTCCTTAGAGGAGACAATACTTGGGCTACAGCAGGTGGAGGAGCAACAATAGTTCACGCTTTCTCAAACACAACCACAACAACATATACAGGAACAGCAAGTTCATTTGGTACAGTAGGTTCAGGAGATAGAGATATTTATATTAAAAAAATTGATGCTAACAACGAAGGAGTCTTTACCAAGATTTGGAAGAACGGAGCAGCAGTTGAGGTTCAAATTGCATGACCATTTCATATCACTCTGGTGGTAGACTACAGGCTACAAGTACAGATTATAACTCTGGAGCAGGAATACCAGCAGTTAGTGGTGGCTGGAAAGAATTAGCAAGAACTACTTTAGGTAGTGCTGGAGATACAATTAGTGTAGCAAGTTTAGCAGATAAGAGATATTATATGGTTTTAGTTGATAAACAAAATTCAGGAGAAGCAAGTGATACCTTTAGATTTAATAATGATTCAGGAAGTAACTATGCGTTAAGGAGATCTAATAACGGTGGAACAGATGTTACTGCTGGTTCACAGAATATATTAAGTATGGGAACTGACGACACATACCCATCTTTCTCAGTTCAATATTTATCCAATCTATCTAATAAAGAAAAATTAAATATTTATCATCAAGTAAACAGAAAAGCAACAGGAGCAGGTAACGCACCTCAAAGAGTCGAGGGTGCTAATAAATGGGCAAATACATCTAGTTCATTTAATAGGTTTGACATGATAAACCAAAACACAGGAGATTATGCAAGTGGCTCAGAAGTAGTCGTACTAGGTTGGGATCCAGATGATACGCATACCGATAATTTCTGGGAAGAATTAGCAACTACAACTTTAGGAGTCGCAGGCGATGATTTAGACATGACATCATTTACTGCTAAAAAATATTTATGGGTTCAAATGTATGTTAAACCTACTGGATCGATGAATCTGGACTTGACATTTAACAACAATACAACAACTTATGCTAGGCGAGGAAATTGGGATGGTGGAACTGATAGTACAGCCACAAGTGAAGCAAACGTGGAATTGGCAGGAAGTGCAACCACACCTGTTTTTTGTAATATGTTTATCATAAATAATTCTGCTAACGAAAAACTAGGAATAAATTGGCAAAATAGACAAGGCACAGCAGGAGCTGGTAATGCTCCAGACAGAACAGAACAAGTATTCAAATGGGATAATACATCGTCTCAGATCACTAGAATAGATTTAAACAATTCAGGAACAGGAGATTTTGACACAGGAAGTTTTATTAAAGTGTGGGGTTCTGACTAATGGCTTGGGGAAAGGAAGGAAGTAATACATTAACATCTTCAGCAGGAGTAGTAGATGTAGATGCAACAGGAACTTTCATAATGGCAATGATGCATGATTTTGCAACAGGTGGAAATACCGAAGTAGAACTTAGATTTGATTCAACAGGTGGAAGTGCATATGCTCGTAGAAATAGTAGTAACGGTGGTTCAGATAATACAGCAGTAAGTCAGGCAAGTATACAAGGACATGGAGCAACAAGTGATGATGATTTTCATATAACTTATACAGTAAACATAGCAACAGAAGAAAAACTAATGATAGGATTTGGTGTAAATAGAAACTCAGCAGGAGCTGGAAATGCACCATATAGAGAAGAGTTTGTCGGAAAATATGCTCAAACATCTGCTAAAGTAGAAACACAGGGAATAATAGATACATCAGGTTCTGGTTCTTATGATACAGATACTAACCTTACAGCATTAGGTTCTGATGTGACTCCAGCAGCAGCAGTACCATTCCCAACTGACGTACAAGACAGCTCTATATACATAGAAACAGATACTGATAAGAGATATTGGTATAATGGCACATATTGGCATCCAAGATTACTTACTAGAGGAGTGATTGCTGGAGGTGCAACTCCTACTACAACATCCCCAGTTAATACAATAGATTATATTACCATAGCTACACTAGGTAATGCAACGGACTTTGGAGATTTGACAGTATCAAGATGTGATGTTGGAGGGGTGTCTAATGTTAGTAGAGGAGTAGTTGCTGGAGGATATTCACATCCTAGTTATGTTGACACTATTGATTATTTTACTATTGGAACACCAAGCAATGCTACAGACTTTGGAAATTTATCAGAAGGGAAATCAGGAGCTGGTGGTGTAGATGACCAATCAAGAGGTATATTCGCTGGTGGAGAGAAATCATAATGGTAACTAATATAAATGCAATAGAATACATCACAATAGCAACAACAGCAAACGCCACAGACTTTGGAGATTTAACATCTGCAAGACGAGGTGTGGCTAATGGTGTATCAAGTGATACTAGAGGTGTATGGGCAGGAGCTTATATAAGTAGTCATGCTGATCCTATGGATTATGTGACTATTCAAACTTTAGGAAATTCTACAGACTTTGGAGATTTAACAGTAGCAAGATATAGTCATGGAAGTGTAGATAATAATACCAGAGGTGTGTTTGGTGGAGGTGCTGCTAATGGAGGATATACTAACACAATAGATTACATCACTATTGCAACACCAAGTAACGCAACTGATTTCGGAGATTTATCATCTAATACATCTGCTCCAGCAGGTATAAAAGATAAAGATGGTAGAGGTATATTTGCAGGAGGAAAGACTTCTAGCACTACAAATGTAATAGAATATATTGCTATAGATACATTAGGTAATGCTACTGATTTCGGAGATTTGACACAAGCAAGATATTTACCAACAGGAGTAAGTGGAATATGACCGACATTGAAATATTCAACCAAGTAACTGACTTGGCTACTTTGGATGAGGAACAAATAGCAAAGATTACAGAAAGACTCCCAGAGTATAAGAGAGGAAGTTCAATCATTGGACACTCTACAAGTCAATCTAGTTACTCATTACAGACAATGCAGATGATTAGTGATTCTCCTTTATCCAGAATGAAACAATGTCTTGCACAGATAGATAAAAAATACAAAGCATTACAGGAAGCATACTACAAAATAGAAAAGAAAAAACTAACTGTAGAGAGATTATCCAAATTAACTGATAAACATTCTAGACTCACAGTACAGGAATACTCATCACAAATTGAGGGCATAACTATATCCATGAACACAACACTTAGAGAAATTGGTATGTTCCAAGATATGTATGATTCCATAAAAAAGAACAACAACATTCCTGATAATTGGGATGAGAAAGACTTTGAGAAACAAGAGATTAGCAACATGGTACGCTCATCATTTAGAATAGCAATACAGGATTTATCTGCAAGTGGTAGGGTAAGTAAGGCAGCAGTAGAGTATTGGGAGCAGTTAGGAATACACCCACAGTTAGCAGAGAGTAGAACAAGGTCATACTTGGTACTAATCCAAGAGAAAATTAACAGTTCAGCAAAGGTAACAATAAGAGACATGTATAAATTCCTAGATGATATGGCAGAGGAATTCAAGGATGCCCACCAAGATGCTCTATCCAGAATAGGATTAGACGAGTTAGGAAGTGAAGGATTCATGGCACAAGGAGCAACGAAACCACAATGAGTCAAGAATACTATGACCATCTAAACGAGGGGGAAACATACACCTGTGACAAATGTAATGTAGCCTCTTTATCCCCACATGAGTATGATAATTACATAATAATGAATTATCACTACTGTGAACCATGCTGGAATTATACACATCTTAAAAAGGGAACTTGTGAATGTGGTAACA
>Ga0080013_1003507_pt1 | contig 16423 bp, 24 predicted proteins | sample ETNvirenome_6_85_FD_69236 | JGI IMG/M metagenome (GOLD analysis project Ga0080013, IMG submission 69236) | Marine viral communities from the Pacific Ocean - ETNP_6_85 (SPADES assembly) (version 2) | ecosystem: Environmental > Aquatic > Marine > Oceanic | place: Pacific Ocean | collected 2013-06-19 | reverse complement strand
GGTTGCATCACCTTGAACATGGAATAGAACCTTCTTATCATCTTGAAATAAATCTAGTGCTGCATTAAATTGTCCACCAAAGTATGCCTCATCACCCAGATTAACCCAACCTTCTCTTGTATTCTCTTCATCACTATTGATAACAGTTACATCATCAAAAATTTCTTTTAGTGCATCTTCAGTAGCACAAGTCTTCTCAAATTGATTCCTCCAATTAAAAATAAATGGTTGAATATCTCTTGTGCGAATCTGTGGAAACCTTTCCAGATATCCTTTACTATCAAAATCAGAATGATCTCCATGATCATTACTACTGTCAAGATCTTGATATAGAACTTCAATAAAAGGATTCAGGATTCTTGCAAAGTTAGAAATATTAGATGACTTAGCAATAAGTGTCTTACACAATGATAATGTATATGCATCCATAAGCACCTCATCACCAGCCAGAATCCTCTCAGGGGAGTTTGGTTGTGCCTGGATGGAATAATGCAATCCTGCCTGACTCATCGTGCGTTGGACATCATAATGATGAACATCAACACCTTCAAAATGATTCTTAAATTTATCAACTACATCTGTCTGATCTGTAGCAAGAAAGATACAATCATAACCACCTTCTTTAAATTCCTTATCAGCAGATTCAATATATGTTTCTGGTTGAACACGATGTGTATGTCCTACTCCATCAGTGCCACGATAATGAACTGCCAGTGCATTCTTATACCTATCTACAGGAATACTATCGATCTTCTCTTGCATCCTCTTATTAAAAGGAATATATTTTCGATACTTGTCCAGATCAAAATCTCTAAATGATGCCCAAGGATAATCACAGTCCCATCCATCTTGTGTATTAAATGCTTTAGATGCTTCAGAGACCTTTGTCTCATCAAACCAGTTATTTGGATTTCCATACAACATAAACATTGTTGGAGAAACACATACTGTATCCAAATCAATACCTTTAGATTCTAATGTTCTAAAACTAGTAAGAATAGTAAGGTAATTTGAAAGGAAACCACGATGCTGTCCTTCCACCAATGCAATCTCAAAACTCATTTCAATCTCCTTTCATTACGCGATAACTATCTGAATCAAAATGTTGTGTAGAAAACTCAAACAAATCAGTGTCTTCTAAAGCAAACATCTGATGTCTCAATCCTCTATAGACATGGAACTTATCACCTCTTTCCAGAGTGAGTTCTTTTGCCTCTCCAATATCATCACTATCAGAGTATTTTAGCAAAACTTTTCCTTCTTGTAAATAAAAAGTTTCATCCTTTAACGAATGATAATGCCAAGAACATTTCTTTCCTTTAATGATATGCAAAAGTTTTCCACAATACTCTTCAGTATTACAAATCCACTTTTCGTATCCCCAACCTTTAGGGACTATTTTAATCGAAGAAGTCACTTGAATTAATTCCTTTATCGTCTATAAAATAATCGGCATGTGGTTTGCCAAGTATCAAACTATGATATCTACAACCCCAAGATTTGAGTTGTTCCTTCGTAAGATCTGTTAATAGTGCAGCAGCCTTAATTGCTGCATCAGGATCACCATCAAACCTACCCATACCTCTAGCAGTAAAATAGATGATAGTATGCCCATCATCATATAACTTATTTATGGCATCAATTTTATCCTGCCAAGGTTTTGCTTCCTCATAGTTCCTTCCTGTAATAGGACTACAAATCGTTCCGTCAATATCAACACAATATTTCATCTATATCTCCTTGAGTAAGTACATAAGTTCCAAAATTTTGCACAGCAACTGCTGCTGCTTTATTAGCATAAGGAATAGCATCCTCTATTTTACCATACAATAGATAAAAGTAAACCAGTGCTGATAGAAATGTATCTCCTGCACCACATACATCAAAGACACTTACTCCGACTGCTGGATAGTTCTTACCTTGATAGTCAACACCATGTGCTCCCTTGGTAACGATCAGGTTAGGTGAGTCTTTAAATTCTTTATCTAGTTTAGAATACTCATCATCATTGATTTTGATATATGCATGGTCAACTGGCAGAGTGGTCTTCTTACTATCAATGAATACAGGTCCATCAAACCATTCCACCAGTTCAAAAATTCTTTTAGTTGTTAGAAAACCCTTATCATAATCCGATATGACAAGGGCATCATACCAATCATCAGAAGGAGGATCAGTAGTTGAGCGTTTATGAAATGGCTGTTCATACTCCATTGGTTCACAAGAACACTCATCATCAACTCTTAAAATCTGTTGATTAGATTTTTCATCAATATACCGCGTCTTAGTAATTGGTTCTTTATTAGTAAGAATATAAACACTTAACCCAAAGGACATAAGATTCTCTCTTACATTCCATGCCATTCCTTTTGTAGTTTCTTTCCTATTAAATTTTAAAATAGGAACTGGTGCTTCTGGATTTAACCTCTCACAAGTACCATAAACATATTCATCAGTGCAACTATCACCGATCAATAATATCTTGTATTGTTTTTGTTGTGGCATAATCTCCTATTCTATCAAAGAATAATAACTTAGCTGCATAGTATGATCCTATAACTGACTTACCTTTCCAGTCTGATCCTACAACCATTATATCAGGTTTAAAGGATTTTACCAACCCCTCCAGTTCTTTATCACTAGAAAAGAACTTAACCTCATCAACTGCCTTTAAGTTTTCAAGAAAGAACTTCCTTTCTTCTTGGTTATGTATAGGTCTTGTGGGACCTTTCTTTTCACTTACTCTATCATCAGTGTCAATACCTACACAAACATAATCACCAAAACTTTTTGCATAATTCAAAAGTTCTATATGACCACGATGAAGTAGATCAAATGTACCATTAACAAATACACGCTTCATAATAATGCTCTAATGATTTTTCCAATCCCATAAGATCTAGTCCCAAATAACTTAAGACCTTTCCATTTCCACAATAAGCATTCTGCATACCATTCTTTTCTATTTTAACAGGAACTGTATAATCAGACAACTCATTAATCATATTTGCTACATCAGATAACATAAGATTATCTTCATAGACTAAATTAATTTCCTGAGGAAGAATTTTTGCCTTTTTAAGATATAGATCTACAACTGTTTTAGTATCATCAATACCAAAGAAGTCCATCAACTTATCTTGAAAGACCACAATTTCTTTTCTATTAATATAGTTTCTTATATTCGCACTCGTAAACATATCTTTCTGACTAGTAGGACCAAAGACATTAAAGAACCTAAGGATTTGAACATGACTTAAATGTCTAGCACGTTGAGTGATCAATGATTTAGCAAACCCATAATAATCAGTAGGTATTCTTTTTCCTACTGCACTTTCTGGTGCATTGTTGATATCACCTTCTCTACCATATGCTGCTCCACTACAAAAAGTAATCATTGGAATACCTGTGGACGCTAATACCTCAAACATTCTAATGTTATTATAGAAATCATCAGTAGTATCCTTACGAATCCTACGACCTCCTCGTATGGCAGCATGAAGAATATAATCAAACTCTCTATTGCGTAAGAACTGATTAACATTAAAATCAGAACTATAATCAATATTAGATGTTGTTACATCATGTCCTTGTTCTTCAAGATGAGGAATCAATTCTCTTCCAAGAAATCCTTTATGACCAGTAAATAATATATTCATCGACTCAGATTAATATATGCAGGAGAAGGATCATACAAGAAATCTTTAACATTAACATCCTCTTTTGTTTCAGGTCTGAATACTTTAATATTAGAAAAGATATCCATTACCTTCAAATCTTCACAAGCATAATGAGAGAATCCACAAACACCATAATCATCATTCCTACCACTACCAACTAACTTAACAGGAATATTTTCTTCATTAACATAGTTCCTAATAACCTCAAAAGGGCGATAAAGAACAAAAGGTGTAATAGAATATGCTACTGGAATAATACCTTCCATAGCCATACCTACTGCCATTCCTATCATCAACTGCTCAGATGCTCCTGCATTAATGACTCTATCAGGAAACTCTTTTCTTGTACTATCAAATAATCCATAACCAACATCACCAACAAGGAGAGTGATTTTATCATTCTCTCTCATTTCAGATTCAAGTTGATCTCTAAATGTTCTTCTCATAATGTCTCCAATGCAGCCTTATACTGTTCGTCATTAAAGTTTGTGTAATGTGCATGCTGACCTTCTAATCCAAAATGATTAACTGTAGTCACCACAAACTCCACTCCTGGATGGAATGCATGTATTCTCTTCCTTAGATATTCAATATCAATACTATCATATGCTCCCCATCCGTTTGCATTCACATAGATTTTTAGATTATCAATATTATTCTCATAAGCAAACCTAAGTGATTCCCATACAGATCCTTCTGCACATTCACCATCAGAAAGCATACAATAAACATCGCGATTAGGATTAGCAAGTGCTCTTCCAACCGCAATAGTAATACCCATACCTAGACTACCAGTAGAGCAATGAAGTTTTTTATCCTCATTCCTCTTTGGATGATCTCCACTTTCAGCATACAATTCTTCTGCATCAAATCCAAAATATTTCTCAAGGACCACATACAAAGAGACTACTGAATGTCCGGCAGAAAGAATGAAGATATCATCCTCTTTCATCTTACTGTAGATATTATCAATCACCTCAAGAGAAGAAAAATAACTCCCTAAGTGATGAAGTTGTTTCTCATAACAAAGGTCAAGTAATCTACTTCTCAATACTTTATCAATCATGTGCTATGATTCCATCATAAGTAAGTTTTGTTACCTTTTTTCCAAGAGACTCAAATCTCTCAGTTGCTTTTTTTACATTCTCAGCCATCTTACCAGATCCTTCAAAATCATGCACCTCAACATAGATTGCATCGATCTCTTTAATAGCATCTTCAAATGACTCATCATGAAGGATCACATTTTCAAATCCTTCAATATCCATCTTAACAAAATTAACTCTCTTTTGTACAGTATCCTTAATAAAATCTGACAGTTTAATAGTAGGAACAGTTACGCTATCACTACCACCAGGATCGATTCCATGGCGAAGGAATGAATTCATTGTTGAGTTGCTATTATTCAATTGAAACTCCTCTTCTCCATTCTCAGTATGAACAGCAACTTGATGTCGGAAAATATTTTTTACTTCTAACTTCTCAAGAAGATCTTCCATAATTTCATTATGAGATGGTGTAGGTTCTACGGCATATACTTCACTACAAAGAGGACTCATGAAAAGAGAAAACAATCCAACGTTTGCTCCCAAATCAATCATTACCATATCTTCATTATTCTCAAGAAAGGTATAAAATCCATCATCAAACTGATCAAGAATAGCAGAGGTTTTAGAATGAGGAGCAAAGTGATGCTCCATAAACTTTTCTGATTTAGAAAGGTCAAACGTAGCAAGACCATTAACAGCATTCAAATTAACCGACATTTTATTCTCCAAGGATTGATTGTATGTAGTCTTTTACTTCTGGTTTAATTATACCATATAACCAGTTATATTGGTCACCATATTCTTTAATGGTTTCCATAGTTCCAACTCCAGCAGCATGAAGGATACTAGTCCTCAATGCCTCTCCAGTAGTTGGATGATCAATGTAAACAGATTCATCTTTAATATAAAGATTCTCCCAACTCTCATAATGATCTGTGTCGCCCCATTGATTTATAATACCATAAGTAACACCGCTTCCTTCTTGATCAACAATCTCAGAAGTATACTTATTCTTAGCATGGAAAATATGATTTAAAGTATCCTGCTCATTACGAATCATTGGCCATGGTTTATATGTAAAAGTCCTACCATCACTTTGTTCTGCAACAAACTTGTTAAAATCTCTCAATTCATACCAAAATTCCTTATCATTTGATGCTACAAATCCATTGTTAATAAAATCATTTACTCCAATCTGTCCACCATCTCCATATGGTTCATAGAAAGGACTTGTACAAGCTTGTGCTGCTCCTGCTTTACCAAAAAAATTATTATTCCTAACACCAATTAATTCTTTATCAGATTCAATTACCTTATCAAAACTACCAATACAGAAAGAATCTGCATCCATATGAATAAGCATATCATAATCTTCCACAAAAGGAAGACATGACAAAACAGCCATCCAATCAGCATAATGGCGAATATTTTCCTTTAAAAGCCAAGGATTCTCTTTTTTTATCTCTTCAGTTTGTTTAGTACCAACAGAATAAAAATCAATCTCTGGATGAAAATGATTAATACATTTTTCCAATTTATCAGGTCTTAAATGTACAGCATAATCATCAGTACACCATGTAACTACTGCTATCTTTTTCATTTCTTAAATGGGTATTCAACTAATGTCCAGCGTTGGCCACCGGTTGTCCAACAGTTAGTTTGTGTAATATTATTCATACGGATATCATGATAAAAAAGTTTTGCTCCAATTTCCATACAAACACTATCAACCAAACAATAAAAACTACTATTCAAACAATGAATTTCTCTTGCATTCTGAATGAGTTTCATATAAGAAAGCATGTTTGTTGTTTGACCTAAACCAATCTCAACGATTTTGATATTAGGATTTCTATTCTTTCTCCAGTTCCAAAGATCAATTGGATAATCGCCTTCTGCACTAGAGTTCTTATGTACAATAATATAATCCTTTTCTCCTTCTGTCAAGTTATTATAGACTTCATCTACTCCAGGAATTTCTTCTGGAAGAGTAAACTTTTCATACCGATCTTTAAAAAGAATATTTGCTTGCTCATAAAACTGCCTATCAAAGTTTACGGCAAAGAATTCTGGTGGTGTATTCTCTCTTTGCAATCTACGATAATAAACCTTCTCAAATCCAATCCTAGTAACAGGCCATTTCTTCTCTTGTGCCCATGGAAACATCTCACTTTCTAATGTTGCCCAATCATCATGAAATGGATGAACAATAATATTATCATAATCTTGATACAAGCACTCTATAGTTTCAAGATATCTATGATGGCAAGGTAAATGCAACCTCTTACATAATTGCTCAGCATATGTATGAACAATTCCATTACATATAAAGTGATCACCCAATGATGTGTGATGATGAAAAACTAAATCGGGTACTTTATTCATTAGAAATCTCCTTAATAATAAGTCTTTTGTCCAATTCATTTGGCAATTCATCAGCTCTTGGACCATCTCTTCCAGCAAGATTTAAATCCATTACTAAAGTATATCTTTTCTCATGAAGATCATAAGGTGGAGCAGTATGTTCTAAACTAGCATTGAATAGTATCAAACTATTTTGCATTGCAGTAACAAAATTTAAAGATTTATCCTTAAATAATGTTCCTCCATTATCAGTATTTGTTTTTATATAATAAACACAAGCATAATCATATGGATGAGTATGCCAAAACATATCTTTCTTTTCACCATAATCCAAATTTGCCCAAGTAAATAACAAATCTAACTTAAGATTAAATCTTTCTTCAATTAGATTTAAAATATGCTCACGAACAAATTCAAAACCAGGACGTAGGTGTAATGTAGGAGATGTTTGTTGTCTTGTAAACTCTTCTTCTTTAGAAAGTAAAAGAGGTTCAATATCCTCAATCATTTTCTCTCTTTGCTCATCACTAAAAACATTATCAATTCTAAAAATCATTTCATCCTCATCATCAGAATATTTTGTCATTTTACTATTATAAGAGATGCTTGTCCTCGGTAAGTTCTTGTAATCCATTTATATTTTATAGGCATCATTCCATGATTTTCTCCACTTCTATTAACAAAATCAACCCATGCTTTTAGTTCATGCTGTTCATACTGTTCTCTACCCCAAACTTCATCAAAAGAAATAACCGTTCCAGGTCCAAATCTATTATCAGCCCTAAGAGTTCTTAATACATATATTGTTGAAGAATATAAATCAGCATCCATATGTAAGAAAGCAACAGGTTCACCATGTTCCTTAAGAAAATCTTCTAATGTATCTTGAAATAAACCCTTAAACAGTTTTACATTTTCATTAACAGATGGAGGGTAACCTGCCAAATTATAAGTACCCTTTGGTTCTTCTGGTCCCCAATCCTCAGGAAGACCATCAAAACTATCAAATCCATATAGCATCTTTTTAGGATCTCTTAATGAAAGAGTATTGATACTAGTTCCACGACCTACACCAAATTCTAACCACAATCCATCATTAGTTTCTTTACCTCGCCAAATCCACGGTTCCTTTACATACTCTAATGTATCCCAAAAATACTGTCTACTAGACCAATCACTAGGTTCAATCTCTTGAATACATTTTAATTCTTCTTCAATAGTTACAGTCATTATGTCAATTGTCCTGCTTCATTAAATTGGAATACATTATTAACATTACCACGATAAAGATTCATCCAAAGTCCACAGTTGCCGGTATGATTAACAACATAAGCACACTCTGCAACACACCGTAGAGCAGCATCAAACCACTGCATCCAATCAGTCATGTCACGCTTATCTTTTTCCATAGTATCAATCATAGAGTTATTACCAGATGTTGATGGAGTTTCAGAAAAAGAAACAACCATATTACCCAATTCAGATTTAAAATAATCAAGAACTTGAGTCTGATCCGTCTGAACTAAAACTCTATTAGCAGGAGTCTGATCTAAAATCTGTTTTACAACATCCAAATAATCCTCTGGTGATGCTAAACGAACTTCAGTACCCTTATCAGTTCCACGATAAAGAACAGAAACAGTTTTCTCTGGATCAATATCATACTTCTCAGTTAGCATTTGCCACCTATCAGTAACAACACCACTTGGATTAAAGAATCTTTTTACAACTTGATTATAATATTCAAAATCATAAATTTCAAATTGCTTTCTATTCTCATCAGGAAGAATAATATTTTTAGGAGTTACTTCCTGATCTGGATTAATTCTATAAAAGTCTGGAAAGATATCTCTTTCTGGATCAGACTTAAACCTCTTAAACCCCATAGAATAATCAATCTTATCAGGAAATATTCCATGAGAAAGAAGAATCAAAGTAGATAGAAATGCTTGAGTTTGATTGGAATAAAATCCACAATTCCACATACAATACAAATCATTCATCTCTGGATGATTCAATAAACTACATCCACCTGTAGAGGCAACATACTTACAATGTCTTAATTTCATTTAACTATTGAGCGATTGGTTTCTTATTAACTCTATCCAAAATCCATTCGTATGTTTTCTTAATTCCATCATGAAGTGTCATAGTATAATCCCATCCAAGTTTTTCGCGGATAAGATCATTATTAGAATTGCGTCCACGAACTCCAAGAGGTGCATCAAGTTTATGCACTCTACGAACTGGCTTTCCTGATGCTTTCGATACAATATCTACAAGTTCATTAATAGAAACCATCTCTTCAGAACCAATATTTACTGGTCCCATAAAATCAGAGTTCATTAATCGACGTGTTGCTTCAATACATTCGTCAATATAAAGGAAAGATCTTGTCTGTTCTCCATCTCCCCACACTTCAATCCTTCCACCAACATCAGCTACTTGAGCAACTTTTCTACAGATTGCTGCTGGAGACTTTTCCTTTCCACCTTCATAGGTTCCTTCTGGTCCGAAAATATTATGAAAGCGGGCAATCCTAACAGGAATATCATAGTTACGATTGTAAGCCATGTACAATCTCTCTGAAAAAAGTTTCTCCCATCCATATTCGGAATCTGGTGAAGCTGGGTATGCGGAATCTTCACTACAGTCAGGGTTATCAGGATCAAGTTGATTGTGTTCTGGATACATGCAAGCAGAACTGGAATAGAAAATCTTTGTCTTATTAACACACTTTCTATCATTCAATGCTCTTTGAGAATTAAGAACATTCAAATTAATTGTTGCAGAGTTATTCATCACATCTGCATCATGTTCTCCAGTAAAGATATATCCAGCACCACCCATATCAGCAGCATACTGATAGATTTCATCAAAAGGTTGAGTATATTTTGAAGAAACAAACTTATAAAACTTACCAGCATTTCCTTTAAACACAACTACTCTCTCTACGAATAGTTGATCTGTAAGATCTCCTACAATAAATTCATCTGCTTCTGTCTCAGAAAACTCTGGGCGTTTTAGGTCAACTCCTCTAACCCAATAACCATCTTCCTTGAGTCTTCTTACCATGTGACTACCAATAAAGCCACCAGCACCTAGAACAAGTGCCGTCTTACCATTTTCAGTCATAAATCTCATAATCTCCTTAGTATATATTATATCTCAAAAACGTTGTGTTTTCAAGTCTCATACTTATCACATTCTTTAAATGATTTACCATCCTTATCTTTAGGAGAAAGAATTGGATCACCATCATTACCCCAAACAATTCCTAGATCAGGATCATTCCATAACAATGTCCTATCATCATCTGCAAAATAATAATCACTAGTCTTGTATCCAACGTCTGCAGTCTCACTTAGAGTATAAAAACCATGAGCAAATCCAGGAGGAACCCATAGTTGCAACTCAGGTCTATCTAATTTAATACCAAACCATTCACCAAAAGTAGAAGAACTCTTTCTAAGATCTACTATTACATCAAAAATAATACCATTAATACATCTAACCAACTTTCCTTGAGGATGTTTAATTTGATAATGAAGTCCTCTTAATACTCCTTTAAAAGATCTTGAATGATTATCCTGAAGTAATACTGGTAATTGAAGTATAGCCTCATAATGATGCTCCTTTATATTAAAAGACTTTATAAAGAATCCACGCTCATCTTCATACTTTTCTAACTTAATTAGATATGCATCTTTTAAGGTAGTCTCTACTTTCTTCATATATACCACTTAATAGTTTTTTCTAGACCCTCTTCAAGAGTATGTTGTGGTTGGAAATTTAATGTATCCTTTATTTTAGCATTGTCAATAGCATATCGCAAGTCATGGCCTGGTCTATCATCAACATACTCAATCAAATCTTCACTAGCACCCATCAAATCAATAATATTTTTAACCAAATCTATATTTTTAATTTCACACTCACCACCAATATTATATTTCTCACCAACTCCACCAGCATAAAAAACATCTAAGATTGCTTTACAATGATCATCAACATAAATCCAATCTCTTATATTCTCTCCTTTACCATATACTGGTATCTTCTTTTCATCTAAAATATTTGTAATTATCTTAGGAATTAACTTCTCTTTATTCTGCCTTGGACCATAGTTATTGGAGCAATTAGTAATTACCGTAGGCAAACCATAGGTGTTATGATAAGACATAACAAAGTGATCACTTGATGCCTTCGATGCAGAATAAGGGTTCTGAGGATCATATGGTGTAGTCTCAGAGAATGGATCATCATCATATCCCAAAGCACCATATACTTCATCTGTAGATATATGATGAAACCTATCTACCTCATGCTTAACAGAAAGATTAAGTAGATTAACTGTTCCAATAACATTAGTATCTACAAAAGGATATACATCAGAAATAGAATTATCTACATGCGTCTCTGCAGCAAAATGAAATATTGCTTTTGGTTTATATCGTGCAAATAATTCTGCAAGACGATACTCATCTGCTATATCAACTCCTTTCACAGGGTATTCTAATGGATATAGATTATCCATATCTCCTGCGTAGGTTAGTTTATCAAGAATAACAATGTCATCATAACCTTTACCTGAAAGGTAATGAACAAAATTACTACCAATAAATCCAGCACCGCCTGTTACAAAAATCATTTTTCAAAATACTTATCTAAAAGTTCTGGTGAGTATTGCTGTATATCTTCTCCAGGATTCAATCTCTTTTCTTCCTCAAGTAGATGAACTCTTCTCCTCAATTCGGTAGAAGAGTATTGATGCCTTCTTAGATGATAATGCAATTCAATATTATGGTCAATACAATATTGCTTTCCTGTAAAATCTATGTCCTTATATTCCTCACTCAAAAATCTAATATCTATAATTTGAGTCTGAATTAAGTTGAGAAGATCAGCTTCTGTTTCATATACAAGGATTTCATCCACATATCTACATCCTTGTAATTGAACATAACGCTCATATACAGATTGAATTGGTTTATTTTTAACTCCAGGACGATCAATAGTAGGATCCACCTGCAATGCAACTATCAAATAGTCACACAACTGCTTCTCCATCTTGAGCATAGTAACATGCCCAGCATGAAAAAGATCACAAGAACTACAATTAAATCCTACTTTCATTTTCCAAATACCAATCATATGTATTTTGAATACCTTCTCGGAGACCTATAGTAGGTTTCCATCCAAGAGATTTAATCTTACTTACATCCATAACCTTTCTAGGTGTTCCATTTGGTTTTGTTTCATCCCAATCAAATCCACCATTATATCCAACTACACTTGAAATAATAGATACAAGTTCATTAATGGATACATCTTCTCCCGTACCAACATTAATATGTTCTTCTCCATCATAATTATTCATCAAGAATACACATGCTTCAGCAAGATCATCAACATGCAAAAACTCACGCTTAGGAGATCCATCACCCCACACCTTAACTCTCCAATGTTCACTCTTCTCTAATGACCCATGACACTTACGAATCAATGCAGGAAGTACATGAGATGTCTCTAGGTCAAAGTTATCATTAGGACCATAAAGATTAGTAGGCATTGCTGAGATAGCATTAAATCCATATTGCTTACGATAAGCTTGACACATCTTAATACCAGCAATCTTAGCAATAGAATAAGATTCATTAGTAGATTCCAATGAACCAGTCATCAACTGATCTTCTGTAATAGGAATATTAGAATGCTTAGGATAGATGCAAGATGATCCTAAGAATAAAAGTTTCTTAACACCATATCGATATGCTGCATCAATTATATTCGTTTGGATTAAAAGATTATCTCTAATAAACTCTGCAGTATATTTCTGATTTGCTACAATGCCGCCTACCTTAGCAGCAGCAAGGAACACATACTCTGGTTCATTTACACGAAAATACCTTTCAACATCCTCTTGCTTTGTTAGATCAAAATGAGATCTAGGAGCAGAATAGATATTTTCATATCCTTTAGTTTTTAGATTTCTTAAAATTGCAGATCCTACCATACCAGTAGATCCAGCAACTAAGATTTTAGAATAACTGTTCATTTTTACACATATCCTCCACAAGTTCAGAAAATGAATATTCAGGTTCCCAGCCAAGTTTATTTTTTGCTTTAAAGGGACTTCCTAATAAAGTTTCAACCTCAGCAGGCCTAAAATACTTAGGGTCAACTGCTACGATTGTTTTCTTTGTCTTCTTATCCATAGCAATTTCATCTTCACCTTCTCCTATCCATTGCAAGTCAAATCCAAAATAAGGTGCTGCTTTATTAACAAAGTCCTTTACAGAATATTGTTCTCCTGTAGCAATAACATAATCATCAGACTCTTCTTGCTGAAGCATTAACCACATTGCTTTTACATAATCCTTTGCATGTCCCCAATCTCTTTTAGCATCTAAGTTTCCAAGATAAAGAACTGCTTGTTCATCTTTAGCAATTCGTGATAGACCTTGAACAATCTTTCTTGTTACAAAGGTTTCACCTCTTCTGGGTGATTCATGATTAAAAAGGATTCCAGAACTAGCATGGAATCCATATGCTTCTCTATAGTTCTTAACAAGCCAATAAGCATAAACTTTAGCAGCACCATAAGGTGATCGTGGATAGAATGGTGTGATTTCAGTCTGAGGCATTTCACGAACCTTACCAAACATCTCAGAAGAAGATGCCTGATAGATACGAACCTTATCCTTCATTTCCAGAATACGAACTGCTTCCAATATACGAAGCGTTCCTAATCCATCTACATCACCAGTATATTCGGGAACTTCAAAAGAAACCTTTACATGACTCTGAGCACCAAGATTATAAATCTCATCGGGTTTAACCTGTTGGATGACTCTAATAAGATTAGTAGAGTCTGTGAGATCACCATAATGCAGTTTAATCTTACTAAAGATATGATCAACTCTATGAGTATTGATCAAGGAAGCACGGCGAACAATACCATGAACCTTATATCCTTTTTCCAAAAGGAACTCAGCAAGATAAGAACCATCTTGCCCAGTAATTCCTGTTATGAGAGCAGTTTTCATTTTAACCTTTTGTTCTTCCGAATATATTCATTTCAATTGAATCAAGTCTACCCTTCAAAGCAGAATCATCACCGCCACCACTAGCATTGCACTTTTCTTCAAGTGCTTTTACTACAGATTCCAATGCCGACAATCTTGCTTCTGTATTACTTGTAGTAGTTCCAAATACACCACCAGCTGATGTATTGCTTTTTTTAGTTGACATAATTTGATTTTAAAGTAACGTACTTTATTTAGTGTGATATTAGAATATATTTCATTTTACCTCAACCTCTTGAAGGTCTGTAGTTAGAACATCAATCAAAATATCATAATCGTCAAGTGGTTCACCAGAGAATACTACACCTTCATTCTCATAATAGCGACGAACCTTTTTGTAAAGTTTTGGATTTCTTACATCAAGGAAAAATTCTCCAGTAGCGGCACCCTTAAGTGTCTGAACATCTTTCTTGAATTTTGAAGTAAGCGTCATTGTTTTGTGTGATTACATAGTAATTATAAGAGATCCAGAATGCTATGTCAAGTTATGAATGACAGTTTCTAAAGTGGTCAAATGTAAAGTTCTTATACTTTGTGATTATAGATTCTGGTAAAATATTCTCAACTCTATATGTAGATCGTTCAATAGTCTTCTTTACTGTATGTAAATTGTCAAAAAACTTATTAACTTTATCATTATATCGGACACCATTAACTTCATATTGTTGAATATTATTGAAGTCATGTTTATATTTTTTAATTCCTAAGAACTTATAAATGTTATTTAATTCTTGTTGTGGATCATCACAAAAATCATCATAATGCATAAAGTAAACTATATCTTTATATTCATTCTTAGTAAAATTACTTATAGACCACAATCCTTTAATAATATGACTATCTGGTCTGGTCATTAATCCATCACAATGATATATAACTTCCTCTTCATTTTGTATATCAAGAGCACCAGATTTATAATACTGAAAAATAAAAGAAGCTAGTACCTTATTGACATCTCTAACTGGACATATAAATTTTAATTCATTTGGGCAATACTGATCCAATATTCTTAAATTTGCATCTGTTCCCCAAGGAGCTCTATCTATTATTGTTCTTCCTTTCCAAGATTTATAGTAAGATTGAAATACTGTTGATGCACAATCCATAATAGATTGCGAATCAGGAAAATTTTGATATGCAAGATTATCTGACTGGTCTAAAATATAAGAAAATATAGTAGCCACAAAACTATTTGCAGATACTTGCACTCTAGGATTTTGATTTAATATTGCCGACAATACAGTATTTCCTGCTCTAGGAAGTCCTGCCATAAAATAATATTTCTGTTTCATAATAGTTTTTGAACTTTCCTGTTCACTCTAAAATATACTCTCATGATAGTTTTTAGTTCTTTTTCAGATAGATTTGGCAATCTGAAATATGATTTCATTCTATCATAAAATTGATAAATAGATCCTCCATAACTTCCATGACCATGATTATTCTGAAACAAATACATGTGCATCAAATAAGTTTCATATGTCCAGAACCAACATCTCTTTGTGTTTATATTAGACAGAATCTTTTTAGTTTGATCTCCAAATCCAATAAAATCAGATCCTTCATAATGATCTAATAGAAGAGTATCACATGTGCATTTATATTCATTCGCGTCACCAATAATAATTTTTACTTTATCAAAAAGTTGTGGATTAAAGTTCATTGCAAGGTCCACAACCCTGCGATCTTTTTCAATACAAGTAATTGACTTAACCTTAGGATTGTTAAGCAACCAAGATTCTCTAATACCAAATCCAAGACCAGTTGTTACTACATGACCCTCTGCGATGTAGTAATGTGAAAATACCTGAGATAATCCTTCTTGATGATTTGTTTCATCGTAGGCCATCCACTGCACACCATCCACCACTAAACTCCACCTTTTATTCTCAGGATGATAGTAAACATTTGCCCCATTATGTCGTGCTTCACGAAGTTTTGGTATGGGATAATTATATTTTTTAATTAAATGATTTAATCTCATAGTGCAAAGTTTATTTTAGATTATAGCACACCAGTCCTAAGAATTCCTATTAAAAAATAATGCTGTTTCATTATGCTCCTTCGTTATGCTCCGTATAGATACGAACAATCTCAGCATCAGCTGGTTTCATTACAGCAGTTGATTCTCCATTTGTTATTTCTATGCTTTCACCGTTTTCAACTCTAACAATCATCTCATCCCAATTTTCTTGGAACTCTTCTACTGTAAGTTTCTTCATTTACCAAAATTGAACCGCAT
>Ga0080013_1003505_pt1 | contig 16426 bp, 28 predicted proteins | sample ETNvirenome_6_85_FD_69236 | JGI IMG/M metagenome (GOLD analysis project Ga0080013, IMG submission 69236) | Marine viral communities from the Pacific Ocean - ETNP_6_85 (SPADES assembly) (version 2) | ecosystem: Environmental > Aquatic > Marine > Oceanic | place: Pacific Ocean | collected 2013-06-19 | reverse complement strand
CATCAGCAAACCCCCTGCTTAAAAAGCGTGAAAGAACCTACTATCGTGCCGTCTTTAGCGCATATTCGATGGCATTATTGAAATTGTTACGAAAATTTTTCTTGATAAAGTTGAGAGCAAGCGCCTTGAACGGATATGATTTCTGATAATCTGTTTTATCTTTCCATACGACTTGCATCTTAATCTTTTCCTTGCGTCCCTTTCCTATGCGCTTCCATACGCCCGCACCCCCGCCCTTCTTCTTTCCTAATGGCTCACCACTGAAATACTTATCCGTTTGCGCTAGGAGTCTATCAACCTTTCCGCGTGGTATATTCCCTTTCATGTTGGGCTTCATATGCTTCTTGTAGGGTACAGCAATAGCTTTCGATTCAGGCTTGCGCACTCCACCTTCAATCAAGCGTTTCATATAATCAGCTTGAGGGATTGAACCTTTAGCCCGTCCAAAGGATTTCGATGCAAATCCAACCTCGGCGATAAGTTTTGTCTTTGTCGCTTTTTCAACCTGGATTCCCGCAGTTGTAAACTTGACAGGCTGATGGACGTATTTGGGAAGGGTCGCTTTTAGATTGCGCTGAAGGTCAAACGCGGTCGCATCGAGTCCACGCTTGATAGCATAGGGGATTTGTTTCTTGGCATGCTTAAGCTTGCGCTGAAGCTCTTTAACATCGCTCTTGACTGAGATCTGCATCCATGCATGAAGTCTATTCCAAGATAGACTTCATTGTTGCTAAAGATCAGTTTAAGTCAATGGGGTAGGTATTATGCAAAACAGCATAATAAGGGTGAACCCTCTGTCCGGCCCATCGTTGCCTGGCGCTCAGCCGGGTTTGTGAAAACCCTGCAACGATGGCAGAGGGTTGCTTACTCTATGGTAGAAGGTAACCCGTCGATGATGAAGAGAGTAACATCAAGCAAACTTTCCATATTATCTGATTTTTTTTTTAATAATCTATTTTCCTTTTCCAGTTCTTCAATTCTCAAAACCATTTTTTCATATTCTCCATTCAGTAATTCAATGGCCATGCTCCTTCTGCTATAACCTTTTCCCATTACGCAAAAGGGTCAGGAAGGATGCCGTGATAAATCTTGGATAATTCTTCTAGGGTAACCCACTTGGAGCGTCCAAGCGGTTTGCTTTTCGTTGAATAGAATTCGAAGATGCGTATCTTTCCTTTGATTTTCGGTTCACGTCCTTTGATCGCATGTCCGCCGACCTTTCCACGTTTTACTTGAAGTTTTCGGGTATTAAGATGTTCCCGGTTCAAACATCCGCATGATTTCGTTTTGCCCGCACGAACCGAATAATCATTAATGTATTTTTGAGTACCACATTCGCATTGATACAATCCGCGGGATTTACTCCATCGATCTTTCCCTGCATCTCTTAATCGCGTTAATCGGTTTTCCATCAATCGCCTATTTTATTTCGTTTAATATAATTTCCATATTCATCAATAGAAGGATGATTCGTAAAACGAATGAAGGAATATTTAATTCCTTCAATTGCGCCCTCGCGTCTCGATTCCGATTCGAATATTTCGCATTCGATATTATTTAGCTTTCCGCGAACTATGCCGTCCTTGCCTCGGCGCAATTCGTTTTTCCCCGTTTCCACTTCAGGCGTATACTGGACCTTGCGCTTGAGCATTTCGATGGTGCGTTGGGCGCTTGAGCGCGATTGCGTTTTCTCGCACTCTCTATATGGGGGAGAAGAAAGCCCTTTAGGGCTTTCTATCTCTCCCCCAATAGAGAGTAGAGGATTTGCGTTTTCGTTTTTCATGGCGTTTATGCGCTTAGATGTCACTGCGCTGGAGCGCTATCGGACGAAGAGAGAAACGGGTCTTCGCCCTCGAATAATTTCGTTAAATCGATAGAATCAGCGGCTAATCCCGCTGATTCTGCATGTTCTGGCGGGAACGAATCGCGAGTTGGCGTTAGCTGATATGCGCTTTGACTCCCTGCGCCAGTTTTCATAATACTAACGTTGAATAGGCGTGGATCACCCCAGCTAGGATTGTTGCCCAGGCGCTCCAGTTCGCGCATTAATCCGACCTGATGAATCTCACATACCTGGACGTTAGTTTCATCAAATACAAACACCGGAAATGCCCAAAACAAAACAGGCTTTTCCTGCTGTCCGAATTGATTAGTCCCAAGCTCAGATAGGGGTATTTCTTCCAGCGTTTTACGGCGCAACGGTTTGTTATTTATAAAGGCGCGCCAGCCTTCGATCATAGTATGATCTGTAAATGCACCCAGTATCCGGACTTTAGACGGATTCGGCAGACCCTGTCCGATTTGATTGACTTTGAAGTATCGACCCCGAACGTCTTCTTTGACTTGAGGGAAAAAGCCGACTTTTTCTTCAGCGATGCTATTAAGGAATTCATTCGTTGGCATATTTTTTGACTCCATGAACGGGTTCGTTTGGTTTTAATGTTTCGTTGTTCGTCTGCTAAAGTTGCTATTTCTGCTATTTCTTCATTCATTCCTTCGCCTTGATTAATTGTTTACAAAATGAGCAAATCATATGCGCTTCTAGTGTTTCTATGCTCATAAAAAGCATCTTTCTTAAAGGTCTTTCCCCTTTCTCCCAATAACAAACGAGTGTCCTACTGACACCTAACAATTCGGCTAATTCTTTTTGTGATAACCCTAACGCTTTTCGCCTTTCGGTTAATTCCTCCTTATTCATAAAAACACTCCTTTCATTATGCTTCCCCGCGACAGACCATTCGCCATATGAAATACGATGCGCCGAATGCCAGGGCGCGGACCCGTTAACCCTGTTTTTTGCCCTCATAATGGAGAATGAGAGCCGAGAAGGAGCGGGCTTTGCACGGGAAAGCTTTAGATTTTAACTGGTTCAATCACCCACTCGCCGCCCTCCTTTGCGGGCTTCGGGTAGCATTTATAAAAATAGAACGCCTTGAATTTATTCGCAGCGACTTTGAGTTTGCTGATCGAGTTCATCTGATTTGATTGACCGGACGCGTGAAACTTTGACGCCTTAATCTCAAAGAAGGCGCAACCGCGTGTCGGATCGGCGTAGATTGCCATGAAATCGGGCGTATAGCGTAGACCCTCAGCGAGCTTAAAAGTGACGGGTTCATACATATATTGAACGATTAAACCGTTGCGCTCCATCTCGTCTAACATCTCGCAAAACTTCTCCTCGGTCTTACTCATCGCGCCAGGAACACGGCGCTTAATCGGTCGATTGTGCGCTTTCATTCCATTCTATAAGTGCATTGTCATAATTGGCGCGAGACTCATGCATAATGTCCAAGAGGACATCTGCTTTAATAACGCCCTTGAAATAATCCGATTCTAGGAATCCTTTTGTGAAACGTATTTCTGCTTCGTATTTTTTAGTGTAATGGATCGATGCTATTTTCATTTCATCAACTTTTGTCCACATTTATCACAATGGGTCATTGACCTAATTAATAAGTGCCGTTCCTTATTGATTACCTGCCGGACTCGTGACGTTGAAATTTCGTATACCCAAGCAAGTTCTTTAAGGGTTTGACCCGCCTCAAACATTAATAAAATATCTCTGTTCCTTTTACTTTTATAAAATGGATTCATTTGTTTTTTCATCAGCTTTGATCATTGCATTTATGATTTCGTAGGCGACTTGCGGGACGATTGCGTTTCCAAGTGATCTAGATCGGTCCACCCAATTTCGTAACCCATCATCCATTCCAACCATGCTAGGTTCATGTTCTGCCCATCTAGACCGTAATGTAGCGCTCCCCATTCGTCTAAATTGCCTAGATATGTCCCTGTTTTTTTTAATCGATCGTACCATTTCCTGTTTTTCCATTGCCTTGCTGTTAGCGTTGGCAATAACCCATACCCGATCTCGTCTGTGCGGTGCATCAACGGCGCAAGCTGGAACAATAATCGGTTGGACGGTGTAGTCTTCGCTTTCCAGATCAGAACGCACTTCGTCGAGGCCCATGCTGACGTGTCCAGCAACGTTCTCAGCAAGCACCCAATCGGGCCGACATGATCGGATAATCTCAAACATCGCAGGCCAGAGATGACGGTCGTCTTCCTCGCCTCGGCGCTTCCCGGCCTGACTGAAAGGCTGGCACGGGTATCCTCCGGTAACGATCCAAGGTCTAGGAAACTCATCTGTTTGGAGTTTCCTAACGTCTTCGAATATCCGTATTCCTGGGAAGTTTTTTCTGAGGACTCGCTGGGCGTATGGTTCGATTTCGCAGAATCCAATGGTTTCGATTCCCAACCATCGACACGCGAGAGCAAATCCTCCGATTCCGCTGAATAGGTCAAGTTGAGTCCTTTGCATATTTCCGTTTAACGGTTTCCAGATATTCCCGAATGGTCATGCGCCCATATTCGGTTTCGATTTCATCATTCATATAACGTGGTTCAGGACGCGTTCCGGTGTAATCGTAATCCACGCCATCCGGCCCGATCCAATTCAATATGTGATCATTCGGATGCGTCATTTATTCGACCCATCGATGAACGCCTGAACTTCGCTTCTGAGATAGATACGAGGGCCGTTCGGATATAAATATTTAAAAGGGATTCCCCAGAAATTATTGAGAAATTTCTGGTAACTTACGCCGCAAAGGGTTGCGGCATCGGTAGTCGTTAATAACTCGTCTGAACTTGCGGAGAACAAGTCTTCGCCATTATCAAATGGGGCGTCCGATGCCCCTTTCTTCGAATCCATTCGCGTACCTTAATAATGTAATTTTGCGTTTTGCCTTTAAAAGAAATATACATTTACCTCCCATATATGGTCAAGACTTTTTTTTAAAAAAAATGTCTTTAATAATATCCTTAATAATATCAAAGATTTTGGGAAATATTATTTCAGGTTACGTCCGTGTTTCATCGCGTGAACAGATAAACGGAACCGGAATCGAACGCCAGATCAAGGCGATTGAAACCTTCGCAGAGGATATGCGCACAAATATGCGCACCCCCCGTATAAGTTTGCGTATATTCACCGAAGAAGGCATTTCGGGAACCGTGGAGAATCGCCCTGCATTCAGTGAAATGATCGCATATGCCGATGCAAACGACTGCAAAATTATTATCATTGAAGATATGACACGCCTGGCGCGTGAACTTTTGCTACAAATGCAACTTGCGACCTATATCGCATCAAAGGAAATCGATTTGTATTCAGCAAATACGGGCGAGAATATCAGTCAGGCGATTTATGATGATCCGATGCGTAAGGCCATGATTCAAATGCAAGGCGTATTCAGTGAGCTTGAACGTTCCACGATGGTTAAACGTATGATCGGCGGGCGTAAAATTCAGCATGAAACCGGAATGCGAAACGGGAAACGGATCGAAGCACGCGACCGAAAAGGGGAAATCCGTATTGAAGGACGTCCACGCTTGAGCGAAATAAACCCTGAACTTGCTTTGCGTGTTATTGAACTACATAAAAAAGGAAAGACACTCTACGGAAGCGCAAAGATTTTGAACCAGGAAGGGTTCAAATCTTCAACTGGCGGGCTGATTTATCACACTCAGGTTGCGATCATTCTAAAGGATTGGAGGAAAGGCGTATTCAGTACGACCAAAGCGCTTGACGCGGTAGGATATCAAGATGGATGAATCGGTGTTTGTGTTCGCCCTTCTGCTTTATTCCGATGCCGGAAAAGCCGACGCGCCGGGCGTGATCGACCAGGGCGAGCGCCCGTGGTCCATAGATGCGGATATCTGCTCCCATCGATTGGAGATGGGCGCTTTTAGGATATCCGCCTGAATCTTTGTTGTGTTGTTCACAGCGCGCCCCTGACGTTATGGAGAGCGGGCCTAGTTTGTCACGTAAGGACTGCAACATCTTCATAAAATTCTCATCCATATGCGCCAAGCCGCATCCGCATTTGCATTGCATTTCAGCGCGGGAAAAGTTCGGCGTTAGCATATCAGCCATGTAAAGCCCCGCGTAAGCGATGAATGTCCGGCGTAATATACGCAAATCTCATTTGAGTTTCCCGCCCATCGCCTTAAGGTATTCGGCGAGGATTTTATCATCCAACTCGTTCTCAGTCGACTTCACCAGTTTCTCTAGGAGAAGAAAAACCACTTTAATAAGTAGTTTTTCAGAAAGAAAAGAAAGCGCCATCGTCTTGGCGACTCCGGCAACGACGGGCGCGAGTGCGGCAATCATTTTATTAACTCCAAACGGGTTTCGAAACGTCTCAACACTTCGGTCAGTAAAGTTACGGACTCCTCTAATTTGCCAGAGCGTTCATTCGTCTTTGAAATAAGGTCTTGGAGCGCGCGGTCATTCTGGCTGTCTTTTTCCATCCACGAATCTCGCTCAGCGACTTGGAGTTTGAGCAAATAAACAATCAGCCATCCCGCGAAGCCGAGGCTTGCCAGCGTGCCGCCCAGGTCGGCGAGGGATTGGATTAGATCGGTGTCCATTAGAGTTCAGGCCAAGTGATCGAAAAAGGATTCGTTTGATCCTGTGGGATATCTCTGAGTTTCTGGCGATAAGTTCGCAAATCGGATGCATCTTCGCCAGTCTCCATTGCTTTTGTCATCTGCCAGTCTGTTTCCTGGAGTTTCTGGTTCCGTTGGTTTCGGATTTTTTCCCACTCAAAACCATTATCTGCTGTTTTTTCAGCATTCGTTTTTTCCTTAACTGCCCAGACTTGAGTCCATTGTCCATTATCTAAAACAGGAGTCTGCTCAATCAGACGTTGCGTCGATTCATTGAATGAAGGTTTTGCCGTGTCCTGGATTTCTTTGACTCCAAACTCGTTCCGGATTGAGACGAAGTTAATTCCACCTGAGGGGAAACTTGTGTTCGGAAAGTCCTTTCGGAGACGGTCCATGTTATAAGGGTATTTTCCTATCTTCCCGTCTGCAATTTTTGCATAAGTCATGTCTGCCTTTTATGTTTTATCTGGATCCCATTCGTGAACATCTTCCGGGACTGCATGGAAGGTGTTTTGGTTTAGGATTACTTGTTTCAGAGGTACAGAAAAATATTTTTCTAATGATGTAAAATCATCGATTTTATTTCCTGGAGGGATATGCTGTTGCCCTGGCTTATATCCAAGTACGCAAGGGACCATTTTTACGTTCATAGTTTTAAGTGCTTGGAGACGTTGATTTCCAACCGTACAAACAAAAAAACCGTCATCATTCTGATTCACCACTGAAATCGGATTTTTCAACCCGTCTTTCATAATTGACTGAATTATTTTTTTTTGAAATTCTTTATGTTTTGGATGTTTGTTCCACCAACTCGGAGGACGAAAAACCCCGAATTGAAGTTTCTCAATTTCAATTTCAGCATATTTAATTTCCATTAAACTGTCTCTCGATAGCACCACTCGTCCCTGACCAGAGTTTTAAGTCCAATCCTTTTCATGCATAGTTTATGTGATTCCTGGAATTTATCTGCCATTGCATCAAGGAATTTGTAGAAATGTTCAATCGTTGGTTCCTTCCCAGAGTCCATTAATTTTTCATTCTCAACTATATAATCATGAAGATACTTTCTTGCTGACTGTGGATGTATTCCAAACTGCTCCAAGTACTCTGCTGATCCCCTGCCGATCATGCCTGTTGACATCATCTCTTGAAACGAGTTCCTGAATCCCATTTTAATGTGGTGTCGAATTTCTGCCTTTTCAGAATCTTTTTCATCCCACTTTTCAGGAATATCATGCGTTTCTCGAATTTCTTCATATGCATCCTGGAACACTCCGATTTCCTTAATGGCACCTTCTACATATAATCTACTTCTTTCCATTTTAGCAGTAATTTCCTCGGCCCGAATCAAAGACATTTCATCTTTTTCATCATCTGGGACTTCTTCTAATTTTTTCAAACGTACATCATCTTTTTTTAGTTTAAAAAACGCCTCTTCCAATGCTGATGTTTTTCGTTCGATTTGTGCTAAGATTTGTCTTAAATGACGGTAGGGTTCATCCCCTGCTATATTCAGGGTCATTAACTGTGCTGTCGTTTGCGTATTTTTCCGGCCTGCTGAATTTCTTGCTCGTTTGATTTCAGGCAATCGGGATTCGATTTTTTCTAGAGCATCATTATCGATCTTTAAAACCGATGGATTTTTTAGTATTAAATCCATCCCCTTTTTCATGCGTCTGAGGTTGCGGCTAAGTAGCCCCGCGCCACTGTAAGATCGCCGAAGTCGGTTGCAGATCCTGTTGACGAAATCGTGATGTAGTCGATAACATTTGAATGCGATGCTGTGTACCCACCACCAAAAACGCCTCGATCTGTAGTTCCATTTGAGGTTGCGCCTAAGGCGTAGCGCGCCACTGTAAGATCGCCGAAGTCAGTTGCAGATCCTGTTGAGGAAATCGTTATGTAGTCGAGAACATTTGACAGAGATGCTGTAGTCCCACCACCAAAAACGCCTCGATCTGTAGTTCCATTTGAGGTTGCGCCTAAGGCGTAGCGCGCCACTGTAAGATCGCCGAAGTCGGTTGCAGATCCTGTTGAGGAAATCGTTATGTAGTCGAGGACATTTGACGACGATCCTGTGTACCCACCACCAAAAACGCCTCGATCTGTAGTTCCATTTGAGGTTGCGGCTAAGTAGTAGCGCGCCACTGTAAGATCGCCGAAGTCGGTTGCAGATCCTGTTGAGGAAATCGTTATGTAGTCGAGGACATTTGACGACGATCCTGTGGTCCCACCACCAAAAACGCCTCGACCTCTAGTCCCGTTTGATGTTGCGCCTAAGGCGTGCCGTGCCACCGTAAGATCGCCGAAGTCGGTTGCAGATCCTGTTGAGGAAATCGTTATGTAGTCGAGGACATTTGAGTTCGCTCCATCATGCCCACCACCAAAAACGCCTCGATCTGAAGTTCCATTTGAGGTTGCGGCTAAGTAGTGCCGTGCCACCGTAAGATCGCCGAAGTCGGTTGCAGATCCTGTTGAGGAAATCGTTATGTACCCGATGACATTTGAATTCGCTCCATCATGCCCACCACCAAAAACACCACGGTCACCACGGTCAACAACACCACCAATTAATGCCCGTAAAGACGAAAACGCCATTTTCTATATATCCATGTTAAGACCTGCGGTAAAACCAAACCAAGTCGTGCCTGCATCAACTGTAATGAAGGCAAAAACATCAACATCAGCCGCACCCGATGACAGTGTCGGAGCAGTTGAACCGGCCCACTGGACAGATCCGGGCCATGTCACGGCCCTTGAACCCGACGCATCTTGAGTTAGTATCAGCGTGAACGAACACCCCGATCCGGACGCTGATGGATTAGAAAACGTGAACGTCGTCGTCGCAACGGCTAAAGTTGCCGTGATTACATTGCCGTCCGTAATATCTATCGTTTGAGAAGCACCTGTATTGCCAATTGCATTCCCAGTTTCAGAGTAATCTTTGATGGTTGGACGTTGTAGAATTTTATCTGATAAATTTGTATTCCCAGACCCATCAAAAGTAAGTGCTACTACTCCACCAGAATCTTCAATGTTGTTTCCACCAACTTTAAAATCACCAGTGATTGAAACCAAACTTGTATCGCCTTCGACTAAAAGCTTTCCGCTTCCCACGTTAAAATCATCACCACTTGATGACCCGATTGATATGGTGATTTCCTGTCCATCATTGATCTCGATTTTTGCGGTTCCACCATTATTTTGCAAAACCAGATCGTTGCCCGTGTCTGGTTTTAAAATTCGATCTGCCATCAGACTACCTCGCGTATGTTGAAAGTCATGTTTTGATATGATCCTGAATGATCTGCGCTTACGATTTCAGGGGCATCAAGCATGTAAAAAAACCCTGAAAAATTAAACGCCTCAGATTGCGCTGATGCTAAATCATTCAAAACCTGTACTGGAAAGGGTTTTGAACGGTATGCATGATAAAAATCGATGATATTATTTGCCTGAGAAATCGACACAATCAAATTGCATGTAAAAATTTGAATCACGTTTTTTTGCGTTTCCTGATATCCACCATTCTTCAAGGGTTTTCTGATTGAAAAATCCTGAAGTGCTTTTGAGATTCCAAGTTGAGGGTTTTCGATTGCGATGACTGATGATGCCTGAAAAATGCCAATACGAACCGGATTTTTGACACTCGTGATTGGTGCATCGGCGACTGATCCAGAAAGCGTTATATCTGCCGCGCCTGTTCCATCACCAACGATTTGATTGACCTGGTAATCTGATCCGCCAATTGTGATAATTGATCCAACATGAATATTGGAAAAATTAAAAATATTAATTGCATTACCTGAAGAATCCTCAAAACGTCCGGTTGCGCCTGCGCTTTGATCCCATTGATGGATCGAATTTCCTTCAACTGGAGACCCTTTTTGATCGGTTGATGATTCCAGCGTCAAGGTCGCAGTTCCTGCGCCCAATGCGGAACCATCCCAATCGTTTTCGATGGTGTCATCTGAATCGCTCAACCCTAACTCAAGAATCACTAAATCCTCGCCACCATCACCTAGTGTCAAATTCGCTTCTAAAACCAACGTGTTCGGCCCTCCTGTCAGATAATCAGAAAGTGTGGTGTCAATTGTGATTGGTGATGTTAAAACGGTCCCACTGAACGTGCCTACAGTGTAGGGTTGAAGGTTCGGTTTTTGTTTGGCGTCATTATTTTTATTCAACCATTTATTCGTTGAATAATTATTGATGTCTAAAACATCAATAATTGAAAGTGAATTATCCGTATCACTAATATTCAAAGTTAAAGAATCTGCCATCACTCCAGAAATAAAAATTGCCGACATCCCTGATGCTAAGGTCACGGAAATCGTTGCACTCGAAGAATTCGCCATGAAACATTTACGCGCGTTGTCGTCTGAAATATTATCAACCGAATAATCAGCGGAAAATTGAGCGCCTGATGATAGGCTTTGAGCGGTTATTTTATTAGAATCAAGAATCTTCATGATTGAACCAGATCGGTGATGGTTGCTTCGCCTTCAATGGAAGTTTCCATTGCGACTGAATCCCACTCGATTCCACGCACTTTCATATCAACATGAACCTGCTCTGTTCTGCGATCAAAAACAACCCTATCACCAGGACGCCATGTTGATTTGAGTCCTGCGATTTTTGCTTTTACAGTTGGTTTGATAAGCACATTTTTAATATTTGTCAGCATCGTTGAGACAGTAGATGATTGTGATGAATCATCTGCTAGTGCTTGCAATGAAATATCAGAACCGCTTGCACCTAACGAAATTACACTCCCTAGCTCTTGAGATTCCAAATCGGTTCCACTCCAGAAATAATCTGTATATTTTAATGATATGTTTTTGATCTCCTTTGGTGCGCGGATTACAATTTCAATGATTTCAAAATCAGATAATGCATGGTAATAATCAGAACCTGTCCCAGGCACATTGTCCTTATCAATCAGAAATAAAGTCCGGTTACCATCAGTCTGATTTGGTGCAATGTAAAATTGATAATTAACACCAGGCATCACCGATGATAATAAGTTCAAAATATCACTTTCCTGAGAAATGATGATTGTTGAATCCGGCGGTGTTCCAATTTTGTTCTTATCCACGGTTGCAGTTTCCAATACGTATAACGAGTCACTGGTAATTGTGTTTGTCATAATATGTGCAATTTGATCGGCAAAGTCTCCAATCGTTGTCCCTGATGCAGTCATTGCCGGCGTTGTCGCCCACTTTGCACCCGTTCCTGTAACTGATCTTTTAGACGAACTGGTATAATCCGCATTGTAACGTGCCGATCCTCCTGACATTGAAGAGCCAACAGCATCATTGATCGCACTCCATGCATCCGGTGAACGGGTCGTCCCGTCGATTTTGATGGTTCCGGTTGATGTTGTTAGATTCTGAAATCCAATGGCGGTTCCTGTAATACTATCAAACTGGCTTGCATCAATTAAAGGCACTGGCTGATCATGGATTGCACCAAAAAAGAAATTGACTTGTCCATCATTCAGGTCAGAACCAGTGGGTCCGAGATTCAACCCGCTGGTCGTTCTGATCGGTTTTACACTCAATTTTATTTCATCGGACGTAATCGATTGTAAAAAAACCAAACCTTCAAAAAGGTTGTACGCTTCATCGAATTTGATACCTATATAATATGGCCCAGGCGTTGCTAAAATCGTTGTGTAACGCGACCCACCGAATGGATGATCGGAATCATTTGGGCGATTGACTAGAGTAATACCACCTGATGTCATTTGAACGAATCCGCCAGATGTCGGAGCCATCTTGATTTTAGGTCGTCCAATGATGAATCCATGATAAAATCTACCATTAGCGCCCACATGCGATTCGTCTGATAAATAGTAGTATACGGACCCTCCTGCCAATGGAAGATCCATCGTGATTTCTACTTCAAGCGGCCGCGGCATCGGTGTATAGTGGGCTTTCTAATGCCGCGAATTGACCAAATGAATTCGCCCGTTCAACTACCTCGACACGTAGGTCTGACATTGCTTGATGAATCTTCCGTCCGGTTCCGTCATATATGTTGATAATAACGCTTTGACCAGAATTCCGGTTTGGTGCAATTGATCCGGTTTGACCAGGCGTGAATAATTCTGGTCCTTGTTCGCCGACTAGGTACGGTTGGCCCGCCATAACATCACCGCCTGCTTGTTTTTCTGGAGGCTTTGTACCAGCTATTTTTGCAATTCGTGCCACGCCTAATGCATAAATCGCGGCGGCGGCAAAACCTCCAAAAACTCCAAGTTGTGACCATGCCTTCATTGCGGCTTCGTGTGTACTCATCCATGTATTTGCAATTGCGGCGGCTTGCCAGAATCGAAAAAGCTCAATTCCTTCGTCTTTCACTGCTGATGCCATCGACTCCATTGTTGACATGGTTGATTTAAAAGCTTGTTCTTCTAATTTGTTTTTACTGAAAAAATACGTTTCATCATCCTTAAACATTGAATCACGCATTTTCTTGTTTTGTTCTTCCTGGGAAGCGGCAAGAACCCGTGCGGCTTGCATTTCTTCTTCACGTGCCGCGTTTTGAATCTCCATCCTTTCGGCGTTGTTTTCTTTCAATGTTTCTAATGCTTGCGCTTCATACATTTCATTTTCTTCCATAAGCCTTGCCTGAGCTTCGGCAAGGCTATTTACGTAATTTTCCTGAAGCCTTATTTCTTCGGATCGTGCCTTCTGTATTTCAATTGCGTTTGCTTCTTCTAAAATCCTTTCTTTAATTGCTTTTATTTGACTTCGTATTGCATCACGTTCTTTTGCAAGGGATTGAAAATTCTTTTCAGCTTCTTGACGGACTAATTTTTGACTTTTAACCTGAACTTTAATTTCTCCGGTCAATCCACGGATTGATGTTGTAACAGCTTCCCCATTCTTCCTTAAATCATCATATACGTTTAACTGTTTTTGAATTTCCTCCAGTAATTTCGGCAATGGCATTGAGGCACGTTCTGCCGCTTCAAAAAATGGATCAAGTGCATCATTAGCCAGCTTAATAACAGGCGCGAACATTTCCAACGCACTATTTTTAAGAAGTGTTAAACGATCATTAAATTCTTCAGTCGTTTTAATTCCATCTCTGTCAATTACTCCTCCATATGCTTCCAACGCCCTTCCTGCGCCTTCAATTGCTTCTCTGCCTTGGATTAAAAAAGGAAGCATTTTCACACCTGCCCGACCAAAAAGATCAGTAACAATCGCGGCTTCTTCTCCACTTCCTTTGATTTTCATAAAACCATCAGAAACTCTTAATAACAGCTCATTTAATGGTAGAATTTTCCCGTTAACATCAGTGAATGAGACTCCTAGATTATTGAATCCGTCAACCGCTTCTTTTAATCCTTGTTTTGCATCACCTGTCACCGTTGCAAACTTTCTCAATGATTGATCAAAAGCACCGATATCCGTGCCACCTAATTGAGCCGCATATCGAAGTCGTTGGATTGCACCAGTTCCAATCCCTAATGCCGTTGACAATTTTCCAATATCATCAGCAGATTGACGAATATTATTGGCAAGCGAGCCAAGTGCCGCCGCACCAATAAGACCTGCGACCGCGCCTTTTAAACCGCCTAAAGACGATTTCATCCGCTTCATGGACTTATCGACTGACGAAAACGCCTTCTTTGTTTTGTCTTGTCCTCTTATCTCAACGGTGGTGCTTGGCACGTGCTTTTTCTTTTTGGTGTTTCAATTCAAAATATGCGATCCATCCCTTGAATTCATCCTCACTGATTTCCATAATTTCGGCGACAGTCTTATGTAAAATTTCAGCAAGTTGGAAACATACGTAAAGGTCAGGATCGCTCTTCAGTTTCCCAGAATCTCTTCATGCGTTGGATCATTTGCATTCATTTCCTCGATGATGCGCTGACATACATCAGGGTCGAATTCATCAATAATTTGATTCAAATGCCCGCGATTGAAAAGGGCTTTGCCGTTTTCATCACGACAACGAAAAATAATTCCCCAGGCAATGCATTTATCCCACTCATCGCGCTGAACATGCTTCATCACGATAGCCCGCTGGCTTAACTTCATCGCAGAACGATAGTAGATTTTCTTGTCATTCCATTCAGGCACCGTGATGAATTTTAGCTCTTCGGCAAGACGCGCTTTGAATTGATCCTTGGCGACTTTTAGAATATCCGTCATGCGTTAGTGTGGGTTAACGCTCCCGTCCCTTGAAATGAAAATGAAAAGCTGATCGGGGCATCGACGCTCCCGCTGAAACTTACACCCGTCACAACAATTAATCCGCTCCAGTAATCGCCCGCTGATGTACCAATCGGAAAGAATTTACCATAGAACGTGGAATCCCCACTGATTAAAGCCGTTTCAATTGCTTCCTGCGCGGTGTCGTCGTCTGACCAGTTCGCCTCGCCTGATCCACTCCACCCATAATTCCCCTGGATGAAAGTTTTAAACCTATCTGATCCCATCGAGGTCGTTTCAATGGCTTCGCCGCTTTCTTCAATCGACCATGATGTTAATTCTGCGACTTCTGAATAAGTAATATTATCGGCTGATATTTCTAAAACACCGCCGTTTCCTGCATGTGACATATTTACTTTCTACGCGGCGGTGTCCGGCGCGTTTTCCATGTATTGATAGATAACGAGATACGATAAACGAACCGATCCCGTCGGTTTGGTCGCTTCGGCGTTAACTGACGCGTCTGCGCTGGTGAGATACGAATCACGAGCCAACGAATTAATATCGATGTCCGCCTGCATTGCGATTTGTACCTCTTTCTGAATTGCCGCCAACGTATTCATAACAGATGAACCGTCTGACCCTTGGCAATAACCTTCGATATTTATTGTTAATTCTGAACTAATCCCACGAATCGCGCCCATTGAACGAATTTCGACGGATTCCTCAGAATCAAAGACCAATAGACAAGGAAGCTTTGATTCTTCAATCGGATATGCACGCGATTGAAAAACGTTTGCCCCGGTCGTAGAAAGCGAGGTGACATCAGAAACGATCCTTTCCCGGATTTGCCGCCGGAGATGATTTGCCATTTATTGCTCTTCCAAAACTAAAAGCGTGGTCCCTTGATAACCGGAACCAGAATCCGCCTGCACTCCGACTACGTGGTACGTGGTCGAACTAATAACAATCACGTCACCATGTGCCGCGGCAGAAACGTCGGTCGTCTGGCATAAGCATGTCGGCGTGTTGCTCTCGACGTTAACCTCACCCGTGTCCAATGGTACGGAGTCAAACGGCACATCAAACAAAACGTTAATCGTTGCCGCTGACTCACCCGCCGCGGTATAAGTTGCCGCAACCGCGAAGTCGTCCGTCTTGAAAAAGTCCCCTAGATCGGTTGCCGTTTCGATTGTCACCGTCGAGCTTTCCTTTTCTTAGGCGTTGAATCGGAACCTTGAACACCTACGGCCCGGTTTGTCGCTGGCGCTTCCATATATTCAGCATTCCCTGACCCGACATGCATTTCAGCAATACGGGCTGGAACCGTGTGAACCGTTCCAACCTTTGCGACTTCGTTGCTGATGATCGTTTGTTTTAGAATTTTGATGGTTTTATCCATTTTTTCCTCGGTAGATGGGCGGAAAGTTTGCGTATTCCAAACCATTCCGCCCTCTTAAAATTATGCCGTTGTTTTACAGAATGCAGTCGGTAGTCGAACACCTACGTCGACGTCTTGCATTGCATAAAAATTAACGGTTCCAGATTTACCCGCTGTATAAGGATCGGTTAAAATATCGAGTCCCGACCAATACGCGATAATAAGCTGGCGCCATGCACCGAACGTCAATTGACTACACAACTCAGAAACCATCACCGGATAGGACAATATCCTAAAATCGTCTTCCATGACGAATCGACCGGAGCCGCTATCCTTAGTTTTTGCCATCATATTCCCGGCAACCGTCGAAGGACATGCCCAGGCGAACTCATCGCGTGGTAATGAAAGCGCACGATTC
>Ga0080013_1003504_pt1 | contig 16427 bp, 24 predicted proteins | sample ETNvirenome_6_85_FD_69236 | JGI IMG/M metagenome (GOLD analysis project Ga0080013, IMG submission 69236) | Marine viral communities from the Pacific Ocean - ETNP_6_85 (SPADES assembly) (version 2) | ecosystem: Environmental > Aquatic > Marine > Oceanic | place: Pacific Ocean | collected 2013-06-19 | reverse complement strand
TTTAGTGGCAACTAATCGTAATGCAATGGCTATGTGTGATCAATGCAGTTTTGTATATCCACATAGAACAATGCAATTAAATAGTTATAATTTATTAGTTTGTCAAACATGTTTTGATGGTGCTTATGATTTAAAGAATCATCCACAAAATAGTATACCAGATGTAAGAGATAACCCAGTAATTCAAAACCCAAGACCTGATACAGGTGGTAGAAATGTAGAATGGCAACAAGCTAATTTTGATTGGGATGATAGCACAATAAGATATTGGAGTAACGCATGAGTACATTAACAAGCAAACAAATATCACAAACATATAAACAGTTATTAAAAGTAAATGTAAGTGCAGATACTAATACTGGTGTTACAGGTGATTTACAAAATATACAATCAGGTGATGGTACTAATTCAGCACTACAAATATCTACAAGTGTAATACAAGTTGCAGGTAAATTTGGAGTATCAGAAGATGCTTCAGTATCTGGTGATTTATTTGTACAAGGTGCTGTATGTGCATCTGCAATTTTTACAGATAATTTTAATGTTACTAATGTTACAGCAACTGGAGTTGTTGCAGATAAAGTATGTGCTTCAGCATTTTATGGAGATGGATCTAATTTAACTAATGTTCCTACATCAGGAGATGTATCTGTATCTACATTACGAGTTACAAATGATGCAACTATTGGTGGAGCTTTATCTGTAGGAGGAGCAGTAAATTTAGCATCTACTTTAACAGTATCAGGAAAAGCTGAATTTGATGATGACGTATGTGTTTCTGGAAATACAGTATTAGTAGGTAATTTAGCAGTAGGAGGAACAGCTACAGTAGCAGGAAATGCTTCAGTAGGAGGTACATTAACAGTAGGTGGTGCAACTCATTTAGCAAGTACATTAACAGTAGCAGGTAATACTACATTAACAGGAACACTTGGTGTAGGTGGAGCTGTAAATCTAGCAAGTACTTTAACAGTTGCTGGTAATACAACATTAACTGGCACATTAGGAGTTGGAGGTGCAGCAAACTTTGCAAGTACTGCAACAGTAGAAGGTGCTACACATTTACAAAGCACAGTATCAGTTAATGGTGCTGCAACATTTAATAGTACAGTTACAATAGCTGGAGAAACACATATAAAAGATGATGTATCTGTATCTGGTGGTTTAGTTGTAGGTGGTACAGTAACTATAGCAGGAGCAAATGTTCAAGCAGCTAATGCAAAAGTATGTGCATCTGCTTTCTATGGAGATGGTGCTAACTTAACAAATGTACCTGCAGGATCTCCTTCAGGAAATGTATCTGTTAATAATCTTATAGTAGGAGGAACATTAAGTGTTTCAGGAGCTACACATTTAAAAAGTACACTATCTGTTGCAGATGCTGCTACATTTAATAGTACAGTTACAGTTGTAGGAGCTACACATTTACAAAGTACATTATCTGTAAATAGTAATGCAGTAATAGGTGGAACTGCTACAGTTGTAGGAGCAATGTCAGTTGGAGGAGCTTTATCAGTAGGTGGTGCAGTTAATTTATTAGGAACAGCTACAGTAAGTGGTGCAGCAGGATTTTTAACTACAGCTAGAGTATCTGGTAATACAACAATAGGTGGTACATTAGATGTTGCAGGTAATACTTCATTAGGAGGTACTGCAGTTATAACTGGTAATGCAACTTTTGATGGTGATGTTTCAGTATCAGGTGATATAAATGTAGGTGGACACGTAACTATAGCTGGTGCTGTATCATTAGGAAGTACATTAGATGTTACAGGTAATACATCTATAGGTGGTACATTCTTAGCAACAGGTAAAGCAGAATTTGAAGATGATGTATCTGTATCAGGAGGTTTAGTAGTTGGTGGAACAGTTACTATAAGTGGTGCTAATGTACAAGCTGCAAATGCTAAAGTTTGTGCTAGTGCTTTCTATGGAGATGGTGCTAATCTTACTAATGTACCTATAGCTATATCAGGAGATATATCAGTTGATAATGCTACAGTAGGTGGTAATCTTTATGTAGGTGGTACAGTTACAGTTATAGGTAATGCTACATTTGATGGAGATGTATCTGTATCTGGAGATATAAATGTAGGTGGTCATGTAACTATAGCAGGTGCAGTAAGTATGGGTAGTACACTTGATGTTAATAGTAATGCATCAGTAGGTGGTACTGCTAAAATAACAGGTACTACAACTATCACAGGTAATTCAGGTTTCTTAGGAACTGTTAGAGTATCAGGTGCTACTTCATTAGAAGGTGCAGTAATTATAGATGATACACTTACAGTTACAGGAGCAACACATTTACAAAGTACAGCTTCAATTAATTCTACATTAAAAGTAGGAGGTACTACAACAATAACTGGTAACTCTGGTTTCTTAGGAACTGTAAGAGTATCTGGTAATACAAGTTTAGAAGGTCAATTACAATTAACTAAAAGTGCTGCAGCAGTTGTATGTGCAACAGCTATTAATGGTGTAACATCTGTATCATTAAACTTTGGTGCATGTCAAAACTTTAGTACAACAGTTACTGCAGCTCATACATTAGCACAACCAATAGGTTGTCGTGATGGACAAACAGGAAGTATTTTCTTGACACAGAGTGGAGGAAGTGGTACAATGGCTTATCACGCAGACTTTAAGTTTATAGGTGGTACAGATCCAACCATGTCAACAGATAATGGTGCTGTAGATAGATTAGATTATATAGTAGTATCTGCTTCAAGTGATGGAGTAGGAGGAGACATTCAAATGATAATTTCACAGGCATACGCATAATGGGTATATTTCAAAATAATTTAATGGGAGCTGCAGCAGCAGCAGCAAGTGCAGGTGGTAGTGGTTTTTATGACTACCAAATAGCAAACTCTATACGAGGTAGTGCTGATGGTGATACAACTTTAAAATTTACAGCAGGAACACCTACAAGCACAACAAAGATGACTATGAGTTTTTGGGTTAAAAGACATACTCCAGATTCTACAGATGCAGGAGCAAATAATGTTTTTACAACTGGTACTGGTGGAGGTAATTATTTTTACATTGCTTATAATGCTACATTAACTATGGAAAATACTGGAGGAAATCAAGGTGTTGGTTATCTTTTAAGTGAAGAAAAATATCGTGATCCTGGAGCTTGGTATCATGTAATCCTTCGTATAGACACTAGCCAATCAACACAGTTTGACAGGATTCGTGTTTATGTAAATGGTAGACAGCTTGGAACTTCACCTTCACCAGATTGGCGAAATCAAACTATGATTACTAATACTGCACAAGATGAAACATTTTCTTATTTAAATGCAGATGGATTAGTACAATCATGGGGTGGATTATCTGGAAAAGGTCATGGTACTGAAGGTGCTGATTTATCATTAGCTGATGTAATGTTTTTTGATGGACAATCTTATTATTCTGAACTAGGTGAATATAAAAATGGTGTGTGGATTCCTAAAGATCCAAGTGGATTAACCTTTGGAAATAATGGATATTGGTTAAAGTTTGAATCTAGTTCTGATTTAGGTAATGATTCATCTGGTAATAATAATGATTTTACTGTAGCAAATTTTGCAGCACACGATCAACTGACAGATACACCTACCTTTAACTCTAGTTCTAATGGTGGTAATTTTTGTACTATAAATCCAGTATATAGAGGAGATCAAACATCTGATGCTTCTTATGGAGTATTAAGTGAAGGTAATTTAAAACATAGTTATAGTGGTAGTTCTGATGCTTATTGTGCTTGTACTCATAAAGTACCTGCATCTGGAAAATGGTATTTTGAATATTTAATAAATGCTGGTGGAGGAACTGGAGATTATTCTCCTGCTGCTGGTATAATGGACCCAAATGAATATACTTTTGCTGATGGTGGTAGTGATGGTTCTACTGGTAGCATTGTATATGGAAATAATACCAATAAAGTTTATAAAGATACATCTATATCTGGAACATATAGTGGTTCAAGAGGTTCTAATGGTGATGTTATGGGTATTGCTGTTGACATAGATAATGGTGCTTTTTATGTTAGTAAAAATGGAACATTCCAAACAATAGATGGAGGTTCTCAAGGTGATCCTACTTCTGGTGCTAGTAGAACTGGAGCAGGTGCAACATGGACACCAGCAAGTGAATATACTTCAGGAATGGTTCCTTTATCAGCTCCAACTGGAGGAAGTGCACCAGTAATAACAATGAATTTTGGACAAGATGGCACTTTTGCTGGAGAAAAAACAGCAGGTGGTAATAGTGATACTAATGGCTATGGTAATTTCTTTAGTGCTGTACCATCTGGTTATTCAGCAATATGTACTGGAGCATTGACAGTAGCAGATGAAATTGATCCTGCAGAAACTGATGATGATTATCCACAGAAATTATTTGGTGCTAAAACATATTCAGGTAGTGATGGTACACAAACAATTTCAGGTGTTGGTTTTCAACCAGATTTTACTTGGATAAAAAATAAAGGTGCTACAGCAGATAATGTATTGATGGACAGCACAAGAGGTGCTTATGCGTCTAATGATTATTATTATGCCAGATCAAATACTACTGCTGCACAAGACCACACAACAGATTTTCACAATTTTGCAAGTGATGGTTTTATAGTAGGTGGAACTGGAACATATTTTAATGCTAGTGGAAATACTTTTGTAGGTTGGAATTGGAGAGCAAATGGTGGAACAACATCAAGTAATGCAACTGGAGATATAACAAGTACAGTACAAGTTGATCCATCTGGTCATTTTTCTATTGTAAAATATACAGCTAATGGAAGTGCTAATCAAACATGGGCACACGGCCTTTCAGCAAAACCAGATTTTATTATATTAAAAAAATATAGTGCAACTGCCAGTTGGGTTACTTATCATTCATCTTTAGGAGCTACAAAATATATGTATCTTAATACTGATGCTTCTGTCTATACTGGTAGTGAGATATGGAATAATACAGAACCAACTACTTCATTAGTAACAGTAGATAATAATGGTAACTCTAATGATCCTAATGGAGCAACTTTTATATCTTATTGTTTTGCAAATTGTGAAGGATATATGAAATTTGGATCATATGTTGGAAATGGTGATGCAGATGGTACATTTGTCTATACTGGATTTAGACCTAGTATGTTATTTGTCAAATTAGTAGCTAGTGCAGGTGATTGGTGGATTCAAGATGATGGTAGAAGTACATATAATCCAGCAGATAAATATATTTCTTGGGATAGGACTGATGCAGAAGCAACTGGTATTGATATAGACCTTTTATCAAATGGTTTCAAAATACGAACTACAAGTGGTGATGCAAATAGTAGTGGTGCTACTATTCTTTTTGGAGCTTGGGCTGAAAATCCCTTTCAATACGCAACAGCAAGGTAATTAATAAAGGAGAAAAACAATGTGGGCGTTAATAAAAAGTAATAAAATAGAAGAAATAATATCTAGTCCAAAAGACATGATAATAGATGATGTTCGACACCCTAGAGCATTATTTAGTGTTTGGACAGATGCCGAAAGAAAAGCTATTGGAATATTGCCAGTAACAACAAGTGGCACATCTCTTAATAGTGCTTATTACATAGAAAAGAATGAAGCATTTGCTATAGCAGGTGATAAGAATAGTGTAATTAGAACTATAGGAGAAAAAGCAGCCGATAAAAAACTAGCTGACGAAGATGCTAAAGATGAAGATGGTAAACAATTATATGAAGATGATGGTACTACTAAAAAAATAAATTACGGATTAAAAACTGTAGCAAAAGAAAAAGCAACTACACAAGCTAATGGATTGCTTAAAGATTTTGATTGGTTAATACAACGCAAAGTTACTTCTGATACTGCAATCCCTTCAGATGTGGTTACATATATGGCAGCCATAAGAACGGATCATAAAGCAATATGTGATGCTATTGATGGTGCTAGTGATTTAGATGCTTTTATTGCATTGCATAATGATACATATAAAGGTGATGGCACAGTAGATGTTGTTGCAAGAGTAAATCGTTGGACAGACGATAAAGATGTAAAGCAACATAGAAGATAGTTATGACTAGAATATCAGCAGAAAGAGTTAAAGCTAAATTAGACACTCATGAAGCTGTATGTGCTGAAAGATGGAAAGAAACTATACTGCGTATAAAACGCCTAGAAGCTATCTTTATTGCATTTAGTGGTGCAACTATGCTAATGTTAGTTTCAATAATAATAAAGCAACTGTAGGGCTTTAAAATGGCAACAAATAATGAAGCAAGACAAATAGCAATAAGAACAGTAACTTCAACCGCAGGTACTGTAAATGAAGATTGGTTAGCTTTGTTTACTGCTCGGTCTATTCCTGCTGGAACATTTAATGAAAGATTATTAGCTTATATTAATGGTGAGTTAAGTGCATCTTATACTGATGTGAATTTAGCTTTACAAGCATTTGCTACAGACCAAAGTGATTATAATTTTTCTAGTATGGGAACATTTACACCATGACACAACAATCACTACGACAAGCAAGTTGCCGAACAGAAGCAGGAACAACTGGTACTTATAATGAGGACTGGAATAAAGTTTTTGCAGATTCAGGCTTTACAACTGGAACTTTTTCAGAAAAGATGTTGGCATATACTAATGCACAAGGTAGTGCATGGGATAATGGACAATGGGATGTTTCTGAATGGGGAGAAGGACCATTTACAAATGTGAATGAAGCTATGGGGCAGTTGGGTAAACAAAATGGAACAACAGCACCTGGAAGTTTATGGTCGCAATTAGGCACATTTAGTGCAGAATAGGAGAATAACATGGACGCAATATTAAATTTAGTAAGTGGAGCACCTGCTTGGGTTTCTGCTGTAACAGCTTTAGTAACAGCTGCAACGGCAATCACAGCCCTAACACCTACAAAAACAGACGACAAAGCAATTTCTTTTATACTACGCATACTTAATTTAGTAGCTGGTAATATTGGAAAGAATACAAACAAGGACGATAAATAATGGGTTGGCTTTCTGCATTAGGTGGCATAGCTAAATTAGGAGCAAAATTATTTGGCTTTATGATGATGCGGAAAGCAGTCCAAGCTGATGTTATGAAAGAACAATTAGACGATATAAGGGTAGCTGATGAAGTTAAAAAGAAAATTAATGCTACTTCTACTATTGCTAAGCGTAGCAAGTTGCGGAAGTATAGGAAGCGGAAATAAAGGCTATTGTATAATATCCAGTCCGATTAATCCTACTGATGCAGATATAGATGTTATATCTGACGAACTTGTTGACGACTTATTAATCCATAATGAAATCTATGAAAGGTTATGTGAGTAATGTACGAATATCGTTGCATATTACGAAGGGTTATTGATGGTGATACAATAGATGTTGATATCGATTTGGGATTTAAAGTGTTCTTGCAGAAAGAACGAGTGCGTTTATATGGAATTAACACGCCTGAAAGCAGAACAAGAAACTTGGAAGAAAAGAAGTTGGGTTTGGCTGCGAAGGCTAGGCTTAAAGAACTCTTGCCAAAGACTTTTATTGTAAGAACAGAAAAAGATGGTAAAGGAAAGTTTGGTAGAATATTAGGTATACCTTTAGTTGATGATGTTAATATATGTGAGCAATTAATAGAAGAAGGTCATGCTAGAAGTTATTTTGGTTATGGACCTAAAGAATCATGGGTATAAGGAGAAACTATGTTTGAATGGCTAAATGGTTGGTTTACGCCAACACCTAAAGAAGTAGATTTAAATAAACTTACAAAACTACAATTAGAAGCTAAAGGTAGGAAGTTAGGCATTGAACTAGATAGACGATTAAAAAAAGATAAACTTATTAAACAAGTACAAAAACAAATTAATAAAGGAAAATAAAATGGCAATGATTAAACATAATTATCCTCGTTCTCAACATAGAGGTGCTGTGCCTATTGGCTCTACATTTGCACCTGAACCACCAGCACCAATCGCAGTAAGACCTGCTAATCAATCTAATAATCAACAAATGTTAGCAAATGTTTTAAGAAGGCAGCCTTCACCGCAAATGAGTTTAACAGAAGAAGAAAAAATGATGATAATGCAACTTATGCAACAAGGCATGAGCCAAGAACAAGCTATGCAACAAGTAATGAGTATGAAAAGTGGATAAAAAGAAATTAGTAGATTTAATATCTAACCATGAAGGTGTAATTTTAAAAGTATATGATGATGGTACAGGTAAAGAATTAAAAGCTGGTGATATACTTATTGGACACCCAACAATAGGTGTAGGAAGAAATGTTGCTAAAGATGGTCTAGGAATATCACAAGAAGAAGCAGAATTTATGCTTATGAATGATATTGAAAGAGTAGAAGAAGAAATTAAAAACTTTCCAATAGAAAATTTAAACGAAGCACGCAGAGCTATAATAATAGATATGGCTTTTAATATGGGTATAACACGATTTAATCCTACTATGTGGACAAAATTATTTACAGCGTTAGCTAATGAAGATTATGGAGAAGCATCAAAAGAAATGTTAGATAGTAACTGGGCAAGACAAACAAAAAGAAGAAGTGCTCGTTTATCTAATATGATGTTATTAGGAGATTGGATTGAAGAATGACAGGAAAATTATGGGCGATTTTATTTGTAGTTTTTTTCTTGTCTTTATTATCTTGGTGTAGTATAGCAAAAGCACAAACGAATACTGTATCAAGTACAAGTTCAACAGTAAGTGGCACAACTACAGTAGATAGAACTCCCTCTACAGCGTCAGCCCCAAGCGTTGTCATCAATAATCAAGATGTCTGTAGTTTTGCTGCTAGTGCTGCATTACAAACACAAATACTAGGTTTAGCAGGTGGTGGTGCTATTAGAGATTTGAACTGTGAGAGATTAAAGTTAAGTCGAGCATTGTTCCGTATGGGTATGAAAGTAGGAGCAGTTGCTATGCTATGTCAAGATGCTAGAATTTTTCAAGCTATGGAAATGGCAGGTACACCTTGCCCATATTATGGTAAGATTGGTTTAGAAGCTGCAAAAGGGTGGGCAGAGAATCCTGAGAAAAGACCTGATTATGATAAATGGGTAAAAGAAAATTTTAAAGATGAGGAGATAGTAACTGATGAAAGTGCTTTGGGTATTTTTAGTGTTTTACTTATATTGCTTTTCCTCTAATGCTCAATTATTAGATGAAGGTTCTACAACAACTACCGAAATAGAAATACAAGGTGATGTAGAAGAAATTACAGAAACAACTGTAACTATAGAGCATAAAAATACTGGTGATGTGTTAGATGGTGATACAGGTGTCGTAACAAGTAAATACGAGGGTGATGCTGATATAGATTGGGGTGGGGCTGGATCGGTTTATTCACATACATCATGTAGTGATGCAGCAAGTGGTTTTCCTGCAACTGGCACAGATGGTCGTACTTCAGCTTGTGGTCATGCTAGAACAAATAGTTTAACAACTTGGCGACAATATGTTGATCTTAATTCTTTTGGTATAGAACAAGGAGGGGAAGTTAATTATGAATTTCTTTTTGCTTTTCCAAATAGTATGTATAATAATTCCTCTCAAACAGCTTTTATGCAAACAAAAGGATATAATGATAATACATTGCAATGGGAAACAGGGTTAGTACCTATAGACAAAACAACTTTTAGCCAAAACCCTAATAACTATAATAATAATACAAATTGGGTGAACACAGTTACAGGAAGCTATGACTTTGCTAACCAATTAGATAAAGTATATATAGAGATTGGCGGATATGGAGAATTTTTCTGGGATGAATTTCAATATAATGTCGTTTATAATCATATAACAACATCAGTAGAAACTTGGATGCAGATTGCACAACAAGAGCAAGATACAACAACAACTTTAGATATTATGAATACATATAATCCTATAGATACTTTTGAAGATACCACGACACCAGTAGAAGAAGTACAAGAGTTAGTAGAAATAATTGAAATGCCTGATTTACCAGATATGACAATGAATATGGGTGAACCAATGGTAGAAATTGCACCTATTGAAGAAACTATATCTATTGAAACTACATTTGAAGATACAACTGTTTCTTTTGAACCAGTCATAACTATGGAAGCTGTAACAGAGGAAATTCAAGAAGTTTTAGTAGAAACAGAGGTAACTACGGCAAATGATACTACAGAATCGCCCATAGAAGCTCCTACAGAACCAACTCAAGAAGTTGAGGATAGTAACCCTACCCCAGAAACAGCGTCTAATGACGAGCCAGTAGAAGAAGTTAAAGAAGAACCAAAGGAAGTAGTAGAGGAGCAACCTGAACCAGAGCCACAAGAAAAAGAGGTGGCACAAAATGAGCCTAAAGAAGAACCAGAAGAAGTAAAAGAGGAAGTGAAAGAAGAACCTAAACAAGAGGAAGAAGTAAAAGAAGCTAAAGCAGAAGATAAACCCACTAAAAAACAAGAAGCTAAACAAGAAAAAGCTAAAGAGATTATGCAAAGTTTTGATAGTCAATATGATGCCGTAGCTCAAATAACAACATTAGCATTGGTTAATGCTTTAGGTGCAGACATTAAAACATATCAAAAAATACCTACACAAGTTCAGCCAGTATGGTATGAAAGCGAAGAAATATATACAGATGTTATATTACAAGACCCATTAGGCAATTATTTTGGTGTGCGTGATAGTTTAACATTTAATAATATGGTGGATATGCAGTATGAGTGAGATACCTTTACCAAACAAAAAATATAACATTATCTATGCAGATCCCGCATGGAGTTTTAAAGTTTATTCAGATAAAGGTAAAGACAGAAGTGCTGAAAATCATTATCCTTGTATGAATGTAAAAGATATTAAAGAGTTACCAGTTAATAATATAGCAGATAAAAATTGTGTTTTATTAATGTGGATTACTTATCCTAATTTGTTAGAAGGAATAGAGGTTATTAAATCATGGGGGTTTACTTATAAAACTTGTGGTTTTAGCTGGGTAAAAAAAAATAAGAAAGCCGATAGTTTTTTTTGGGGATTAGGGTATTGGACAAGAGCTAATAATGAAATTTGTTTATTAGCAACAAAAGGCAAACCAAAAAGAGTTTCTAAAAGTGTTCATCAAATTGTTTATGAGCCAATAGATAAACATTCAAAAAAACCAGATTGTGTAAGAGATAGAATTGTAGATTTATGCGGTGATTTACCTCGCATAGAACTTTTTGCTAGACAAAAAACAGACGGCTGGGATTGCTGGGGGAATGAAATATGAGTAATGAATTAGAATTTGCAGGAATTAAATTTAGAGGTGGGAAATTAGTAGGTATATTAATAGCATTATCAACATTGGTTGGTGGTGCTTATGGTGCATTTGAAGTGTATAAAGATTATATGGATATGAAAGAAGTCATAAAATCTTATGAACCACCTGATTTATCTGGTTATGAAAGTCGTTTAAATGTATTTGAAGAAAAAATAACTAATTTAGAAACAGTATTAAATGATAAAATATCTGGCATGGATAATACATTAGAAACTAAAATTGCTAATATGGAACAAATTTTACAGTCGGAAATATCTACAGCTATGGAATTAGTAACAGCAGCACAAGGTGATGCCAGAGATATTCGTAATGAACTTCGTAAAGATATGAATGAGTTATTAGACCAAATAAGTGCAGTAGATAAAAGGTCAAGATTAACAGAACAAGAAATAAGAACAAGTCAAAGAACATCAGAGAATGATGTAAAGACTTTAATACAACATGCAGAGGATAGATTTGATGGAAAAAGAACTGCTATAGAATCTGATGCTAATAGACGCAATGAAGCTATAGATGTTAAGCTAAAAGAGTTAGAAGAACGATTAAGAGATATGCTAACCAAAGCATTAAATAATCCGTTAGCTGGGCAATAATTGTTTCACATGAAACATTGCTTTATTTTAACATTGTGTTTAAGATGGTAGTAACTTAATAATTGTTTTAATTAAAGCGTATTAGTTAGTGCTAGTACGCTTTTTTATATACTAAAGATACTACTTAACGCATAGTAGTCTTTCCATTCTCCTAAAGTATAAAATGAATTGCAGTTTGATTGTCTGCAATCCCAAGTATCATAAACTGTGTTATTAATAACAGCAGTTAAATGATTTCTGGTAAGTAAAACACAACGACCTTCAAATTGAAGATTTTTTAATTGTATTTTTTTACCATTTATTTTTGGTGGACTTTGTTTTTCAAATCCTTTTGATAAAAGATATTTTTCGTATAACCATTCATCATTAGGAATTGCACCATACTTTACAGAATAATCACATAAATCTTTAAGTGTAGTTTTATATGATTGATTAAGTATAATTGAAATAGAACGGACTACACAATCAGCACCTTTTCTGGAACGAGTGTAATCTTTACTTCTATTACCATCATGGTATTTGTATTTTGTATTCATAGTAATCTCCTTTATAAAAAAGTTACTACCAACTCAAACACAATATTTATTTACAATGTCAAACAGCATACTTATCGCTTTGTTTAAACCATTATAACATATTGGGTTTTGAGAAATGGCAGATTTTAGCCATTTTTAGCTATTTTTGGTAAATAAATGGCGGTTTTCTGCGGTTTAAAAAAAAATTATTTTTTTCTTGACACCAGAAATCTGCGATTTTTTTAATTAAAATTAACATTAAAAAACATTAAACGCCACACATACCTTCATCACAGATGTCATTAAACATATCCATTTGGTCTTTATGTGGGTCTAGTTCTGCTTCATCTAATGGAGTGCAACTTCTATGTAAATATGCTGTAACACCTTTAAATTTATCGCCTTTATTATGTTTAAGTGCATATTCTTGGTATAAATATCTAATATCTTTATCAAATTCTACACATTCTTTCCAATCTTCAGGCTGGTTATTTTTAATTTTTAACCAATCAGCGTTAGCATGAAATGGACAAAATATACACGCTGATTTAATAGGCAAAGGATATTGGCGTTCTTCTAACCATTTTAAACAATTTTGTCTGGTAAATTGTTTGTCAAAAATTAAAGGATATTGATTGTCTATCCACCAATCTCGACTTCTTGTTACTCTAACCATTTCATCTTTTGATATGCCTATTAACAATTCAACTTTTGTATTTTTAGGAGCTCTTTGACCTTTTTTTAAACCTAACAATTCTCTAATTTTTTTTTGTACTGGAGTTATTTTGTATTCCCTAGTGCATTGCCTTCTACCAAAAGAAATTGAATTATCATTTTGTTTTAAAAAAACAGGTAACTTTAAAAATTTTTCTTTTAATGAATCTTCTTTTAAATTACCATGTCGGACAACATAGATAGGGTAAGATACTCTACTTTTTAAATATTCTAGCCATTCATATACTTGTTTAGGTTCATTACCAGTATCAGAAAATATAGCACCATCTACCATAGGTATATCGCCATGTTCAATCATTAAAGCTAATGTGCTGCTTTGTACTCCTGCTCCTAATGATAATATTCTTAATTGTTTAGCCATAAATGTCCTTTCTATTTGACTGATAGGCTTGTTGCTTATCAACACTTTCAAAGCAACCATTATCCAAATTCATTTTTATAGGCATAACTCTCGGATATCCTAATTCTTCATATCGGCATTTGCAAACAATAAGTTTTGCGTCTGTTGTTCTATTACCTTCTTCATCTTCAAACTTTTCTCTCCATAAACTAAAGATGTGATCTGGTTTATTAAACCAATGAGCCGAACCTGCTATACTATAAGCCGTAGGTGCTGCATTATGTACCTTTAACTCACTTGGCTTTGATGGGTGAGCCAAAATCATTATGTGAATATCTAACACCTTTGCCAATGTTGTTAAGTCATCTAAACATTTGCCTATCCAATTTGTTTCTGATCCTCTCGTCATATCTGGTATTTCTATTTTATTAAAAGGATCAAACATAAATGCTTCAATACCGAATCGTGCTTTCATATCTTTTATTTTATCACATACCCAATCAAATTCTGGGGCATTTCTAGGGTGATTAAGAAAATGAAAAGTATCTCTTATCCAATAATCAGCAGAATTTAATTCTTCTTCCGACATATCTCGTTCTTGTTTGCCATGATAAAATGTTCGTAAATTTCTTCTTACATAAGGTTTAACTCTTGTTTCTCCAGAAAACATTCCTATCTGAATTTTATATTCTTTTGCTATGTTTGCCCATAATTGTTGAGCAAAAGTGGTTTTACCATGACCAGGATAGCCAGTCATAACACTTACCATGCCACCCCCTATCATAACTTTATTTCCCCACCCATCAAAACAAGGACTCCATAATTTAGGTGGCGAGGGTTCTGGTATTTCATCTAATGAATATACACCTTCAATCGGAAATGGTTGCAATTCTTCATTAATCAACCATTGTAATTGGTCTTTTCCTACTTTCTGCATATATTCATTAACATCTTTAACATCACTAGAAAATTCCACAAACTTACACCGACCATGCCCAAAAATAGATGCTAAATCACTTCGTAGGTTACGACCTGGATCATCATTATCGGTCAATAACACAAAACAATTTGCTTTATCTAACCCTTCCGCTAATGCATCTAATACATATTGGTATCTTTTAGTATTGTGAGCTTCTTCCGTAGGAGTAGCTGGAGCACCACCTGGCACACTTAAAACACTATTAATAGAAAAACCAGACTCTATTAAAGAACATAAATCCATTTCTCCTTCTGTAATATATACAGTATCAAGGTTTTTAGAATTTAAAACATTACCTAAATTATAGAATTGTTGTTTTCCACCAGTCTGTTGCTTAAATGCTTTTTCTTGTATAGCTCTTGCTTTATAATTAACTCTTTCGCCTTTACTATTATAATAGCCAAAGACTAATGATTCGAGTTTTCTATCACCAAACTGTGCCGAACCGCTTTCGCACTTCATTTCTGTTAGTGTTTTTTGACTTATCCCCCTCTTTTCTGCGAATTGGATTACGTTGTTTGTAAGTTTCTTCATAAAATTCCACTCCTTTTACGTTGCAATGATGACAAAAATATACAACAGAATCAGATTGTGTCGTAACTGATAATGGTGTATCTCGTTTATTCTTCGTTCTTTCGTGTTGACAATTAGGGCAAGAATACTTGCCACTTCTTTTTAATCCTAATACAAATTTTCTATCAAGACTCACATTAATCCCCTAGTAACTTATATTCAGCAACCTTTACTTTTTTACCAAATTTATTCTTAACCATTTTATAAGTTGTTTCAATGTGAATATCATCACCTCTTAAATCAAATATTCTTGCCGATAATCGCATACAACCAAAGTTTTCATAGGCTTGTTTAGGATCAATCTTACCATGTTCTTTTAAATGTTCTAAAATCATATCATTTTGTCTCTGTATCATTATCTTTACTCCCCTTTTTAAATAAATTAACAAAAAATTCTGCGTCAACTACAACCAATGCTTTCTGATTATTGCGTTTCATAAACAAAACTGGCTCATATTCTCCACAATTTGCTTCAGCTTGCTTGTAAGACTTCCAAACATTTAACGATTCTTGGTTCTTACATTCAATAGATAATGGAAATTTCTCTCTGGCAGCTCTAGCCATTAATAAGTCCTCTCCACCTGCACCCATAGAACGACTTTCTATATCTTCTTCATGGATTCCTAACACAGTAATCAATAAATCCCTTATTTGTTGTTGGAATTTACGACCTTTATGCTTAGCTGATGCTGATTTCATGATTCTTCCCCATATCTAGCCTTACAATACCAACAATAAATTCTGGTCATATAAGACACATCAATAGTTTGACAATGCTTACAAGTTACTTTCTTTAATTTACTCATAGTATGGACTCCCTTCCCATAGTTCTTGACATTTTTCTTTACCAAGATTTTCGTTATCTGCTTTTAATTTAAAAAAATTTAATTCATTACCATTTCTATGTAGTTCTGTATGACAATCAAAACATAATGGCACTACATCTTTATCACTTGCTCTTAAACCCATACCCCTAACAGAATACACAGGTTTTAATAAATGATGTACTTGAACAGGTCGTCTAGTACACCATGTATATGGAAACATAATACAATCAAAAGTAGTTATATGTTCTAAATGTTTTTTACTAACAAATCTTTTAGATTTAGATTTATATTTTTTACCTGTTTTAAAATGGGATTTTGTCATCAGGTGTTTCACTTATTGCAGTATTATCTAAATCTTCTGTTTGTTGCAGATGTTTAAATGCTCCTACTGAACCTCTACTATAATTTAATAATATAAATTTAAGTTTTTGGTCAGCAGTAAGTGTTGCATCTCGGTTTACACATGCTTGTAGTATAATCGCCCAATCTCTACCTACTAATTCACTAACATCATGCCCACCAGCAGTTCCTTCTTCTACATAATTAGTAGTAGGTGCTTGAGGTTGAGGT
>Ga0080013_1003503_pt1 | contig 16429 bp, 31 predicted proteins | sample ETNvirenome_6_85_FD_69236 | JGI IMG/M metagenome (GOLD analysis project Ga0080013, IMG submission 69236) | Marine viral communities from the Pacific Ocean - ETNP_6_85 (SPADES assembly) (version 2) | ecosystem: Environmental > Aquatic > Marine > Oceanic | place: Pacific Ocean | collected 2013-06-19 | reverse complement strand
CTATATATGATCGTTCTGGTCAAAGTAATCATGGAACTGCTACCAATACTGAGGCGGCAGATTTAGCAAGTTCACCAAACGCTACTCCTCATGGGTATAGTTCTGGTGATACAAATCGTTCAAGTTCAAAACCTTAAAGGAAAATAATATGAGTGAAGAAATTACAAGTCGTTGGTCAGATGACTATAGTGGAAGATGGGTAAACAGATGCTATATCATAGTACCTGTAGCAGATATTAATTCTGCTGATGAAGATGATGGTTCAAACCCATTAATGGATAACGCTATACAATCAAGCAAAGACACATTAAGAAAGAATAGTGGTGATGATGGAGATAGTTCCAAAGCACTATTAAAGTATAGTTGTGATAATGATCCAGATAATGATCCTAGCTGTTATAGTAGCTATGATAAATATTCTCATAGTCAGATTATGACAGAACTCGCTAAAACAGAATGGACAACCTCTATTGAATAATAGGGGTAATTCATTAGCTGAATTTGCAGTTACGATGGCTATTATGGCAACATTAGCCACTACATCAGCACCTGCATTTAGTCGCATAGGGGAAGGTGCTAAAGCCAAACAAACCAAAGCAAACCTGGATAAGATAATTAGTTCTGCTCAAATGTGGTACAATCAACAAGTAGAGATCAATGGCATGGGCAAGTTCCCAAGCCAACCACATAGAACTACAAGCATAGGTAATATTGTTGATTACAATGATAATAGAAGGATTGAAGAAGAAGAACTAGAAGGTGCAGAGTTTGTACCTGTGTGGGCAGATACTTCCTTCTTACACTTGTTTGATAATGACACCATTAAATCACCTTATCAAGAAGGTGGTTATCGGTATGCTATTATAGGTGGCTCTGGAACAGGTAATAAGATAGTAAGTCCTATCTTTGTTGTGATAGATAAAGAAAAACCAGAGGATTTTTATAAGTATTACAAGCCATGAATAAGAATGATGTGATTAGGGTTCTTGGTGTGTTGGCTTATGTCGCAATCATTTACTTCTTAATTACCACAGTTACAGGCTGTGAAGATGTCTACCTCTGTGGGCATGAATTAGATGTTTAATGGAAAAAAACAAGGGAGCAAGATCATATAGATTCGATGGGATAGTCGGATCAGATTCAATGGCGATTACACTTAACTTAAAATTCTTAATCAATATTTTTGCCATTTTTGGATCACTCATATTTGCTTATACAACACTAGAGAAAAAACTTTACACCATAGAAACAAATATAGAACAACAAAGTGAACGCATACAAAAACTTGAAGAAAGACATCAAAGAGAAATTGAGCAACTTGAAAAGGCTTGGTATGAAAAAGCCAACCCTCTTAAATGGGGTAAGTCTCGAAAGTAGTGATGTGTCACATGAATTTTTTATTAATAGGGAACTACGCTACAAATGACAGAATTAGCAGATTTATATCTTCAGTTGGGAAGTGCAGGGTTTATTGCCTTACTCTTCGGATTTATGATTTATAACCTAATACAAAGCCAGAAAGAACAGAGTGATGATCTTGAAGAGATAAAACAATCTATTCATAAAATGGAGTCTGTACAAGATTCGGCTATGCAGATTAATGTAAAGCTGATTGACAGAACTAATAAATCAGATGAAAAAAGAGAAGAGTTCTGGAGGCAGTTATCTGATGACCTCGCTTACTTAAAAGGTCGTATTAATGGGAGTGCAAAATAATGGATAGCGTAAAAGTAGCATCCGCTAGTTTAATGAATTATGGTTTATCACTTACTGCGATAAGCACAGCCTTACAATGTGTGGTAGCTATAATGACAATTATTTATTTAGGATATAAAATTAACAATATAAGGAAATCATAATGGAGTGGATAATAGAAAATTGGGAATATGCTTTAATCATTATTCTCAGTATGGACAAAGCAGTTGCATTAAGTCCATCTACTTGGGATGATCTAATCTGGACATCTATCAAAAAAGCCATATACAAAGCGGCAGGAAAGGGGAAATAAATATGAGTATGTTATCTTCATATATTAAAAAACAAGTTAAAAAGCATGGTGCTAAAGCGTTCATAATAAAAGTTATTGATTTTGTTGTAAAAGCTACACCATCTAAAAAAGATGATGAGATGGTAGCGAAGATAAAAAAAGCTATGGAATCATTTAAGTAGTGCCTCGATTTGGTAAAAGATCAAAGCAAAGGATGGAGGGGATTGATCCTAGACTTAGAGAAGTCTTAGATGAACTGATCAAGATCATGGATGTTACGATCATTGAGGGTTTAAGAACACCAGAAAGACAAGAAGAACTCTTAAAGAAGGGTGCAACTAAAACCAGATACAGTAAACACATTGATGGTAAGGCCTGTGATTTATCGCCATATCCGATTGATTGGTCTGATAGAGAGCGTTTTACTTACATGGGTGGGATGGTCAGAGGAATAGCAATCAAGCTAGGTTATCCAATTCGATGGGGTGGAGATTGGGATTCTGATGGTGAAATAGCAGATAATTCCTTTGATGACTTAGTACATATAGAAGTTCTGTGATTGTTCGATATATGTCCTATTATCAGCAGACAATGCCCTTTCTGTACTAAAGAGAAAGATTTTACTTATTGTGGTATAGCCACAAATGAGAACAGGATAGAAGTATTAAACAAATGTCCTAAAAAGCCAAATAAAAGATGGGGGAGTAGATAGTTTTTTGAAAAGAGCAATAGTAATACCAGATCAACATTTCCCGATTCACGATCAAGATGCAGTAGATGTCACTTTACAGGCAATAGAATTAGTTAAGCCAGATATGTTTATTAACCTCGGAGATGTTGGAGAGTGGGAAACAGCATCACCTTGGAAGTATAAAGGTAAGAAATGTCCTCCTTTAGAGTTTCAATTGCCGCTAATAGATGAGGAAATAAAACAAGTCAATGAAGGCATAGATCAGTTCGACAAAGTGCTAGATAAAGTGAATTGTAAAAAACGCTATATATGTGCAGGAAATCACGATGAGTGGCTCACCTATGGCTTGGTTGAGAAGTATCCATATCTAAAGGATTATACCTTTAGAAAGGCATGTCGTTGGGATGAAAGAGGTTACAAATACCTATCATATAATGAGCCTTTAAAAATTGGAAAATTAAACTTCATTCATGGAGCATACGCAACAGTTTATCACGCTAAGAAACACCTAGAGGCTTATGGTGCTAACATTATTTATGGTCATGTTCACGATATACAAAGACACTCACTTACTAAACTCGATTCTGGTACGATTGGAGCGTGGTCAATGGGTTGTTTAAAAGATATGAGTAGGGAAAAGAATAAATGGTTAAGAGGCAGGTTACATAATTGGAATCATGCTTTTGGGATCATCACATTCTTCGATAGTCCAAGAGGAAACTTCCAAGTGGAAACTATTGAGATTGTTAAAGGACAAGCATCAGTATGGGGAGAAAGAATTAGTGCGTAGAGAAACAAAGATGATGAAAGCATTAAATGAAGAATTTGAAGTAGTGAGTTCATTCAAATCATTGAATAAATGTATTGAACTCGCTAAAGATATGAAATTAACAGAATTAATTAATCCAAGTTCTAAGATAACAGGCGATTTAGCAGAACTTATTTACAGACTACAAAACCTAGAAGAGTTTGAGGTCTTAGACTTTAATCATAATGAGGCTTAAATGAGTACATACGAGGCTAGTTATTGTTCACAGGCAGATGTTGCCTTTGTACTGCCAGAACTTAACAAATACAATCAGCGTTCTATCCTTGCACCAAATTGGGTAGCAAGTGGAGTGAGTAACCTATATTATAATCATTCAGCAGGAAGTGGCTTTTCAGTTCTATTTAAAGATGGTAAAGACTTGGGTGCTGAACAGGGATCACAGCCGGGATCAGATGATCAATGGAGATATGTAGAGGCAGATGGAAGGCTAGAGTATTTTTTAGCTAGTTCTAGTGCTAGTGCTTTAAATGGTAGTGTCTGGGAGTTTGGTGAGGATTCAGATGATAACCTTACAAAAGTAATTGCCAGAGCATCAGACTTTGTACGCTCAATGAGTGGGATTCCAATCTATCCACGAAAGGGAGTCGGTGTTGCATCAGCTACAGGTAATGACTACCCAGAGATAATAGTAATGGCAACCTCACATCAAGCGGCAAGTTTTATAACTGCACCATACGATGAAGAACTATCTGATAGGTTAGCGAGTAAAGTATCAAACCCAGAAGGCACAGGTTGGCTTGATCTAATCAGAAGGGGAGAGGTATCAATTTACCAACAGGAATCTCTACAAAAGGGGAAGGGAATTTTGAGAGAAATTTCTATTAATGGATCAACTACAGGATCAATTACAGATGTGAAAGGGAAACCAACTTGTGAGTGGGATTGTATAAAGATAAAAATACAAACTACAGGCACTTTTGCAACAGGTTCAGCATCTGGAGTAAAGTTTGATTCTTATATAAGTGACTCAACAGGATTAAAAACATCACAAGTCGCTAATGCTGAAATAATAGATGGATCATATCAAGATGTCGGGAGAGGTATGGCGGTACGTTTTTCTCCCGGAGTTTATAATTCAACCTCAGACGAGTGGGAACTAGAGGTTTCTGGTGTAGTGGACGCATCAACAACCCCAATCAAAATGGCTACAGTTGAACGTATATGATAGACTACAATAACAAGATTTTTGATATTGTAGATAAGGTGCGTGATCTGGTTGCTAATGAGATGACCATACCGATATTCATGGACTCCCATCAAGGGAATCATTCAATCCTTATACAACCACTCTCAGACAACCTAACAGAATTAATTGCTACAGGGCAGACCAGAAGTTATGCTATAATGATCTCTTATGAACTGCATACAGGTGGTAACTATACCCAGAACACTTTAAAACAGGTCACGAATGTAGCAGAGCATATTAAAAGATTATTCGCACCAGATAACAATTTTAGTGTTTCTGGATATTGGCATAATGCAGAGATCGAGTCAGTAGAATATGAAAGAGAAGAAGGCGATGAGAGTGTAGTAAGAGCATTATTAACATTTAATTGTTTATCACTAGAGGTATAGCATGAAAATAAAACTTAAAAATAAAGAGAACCACATACCCCCTAATTCCATGTGGTGCTTTAGTTACTCTGGATATGATTCAGAGATCATAAAAAAACTTAATTCGGGAGAAAGTGTAGAGGCGGATAAGATTCCAAAACCTGCACAGGAATATGTTAAGCAAATTAAATCAAAAAAGGAGAATAAATAATGGCTATTTCAACAGCGAGTTATTCAGCATCATCTTTTAAGGTAGCTATTGCAGAGCAGGATGATTTCGGCACAGTAACTGCCGCAGGTGGTAATGCGTATCATGCTCTCGATGTGGATTCAATCAGTACACCATCATTAAATGCCAATCAGGCTTTAGATGTTCGGAGTGGTAGCAGAGTTCTACAAGCAACAGACTTTTTTCACACAAAAGTAGGAGCAATCTCAGAGATTAGTGTAAGTGGTACAGCAACAACAGGTGCTTTAGATATGTTATTAGAGAACATCATGGGCGAGGCAGAAGGTTCTGCTAGTGGTGTTTATTCATTTTTATCAAACGCATCTGCTCAAAGTGTGGGTTCTGGATCAACAAGCCAAGCAGGTACATTATTATCATTGGCAATAATATCACCTATTTCTAATATGGATTTAGGATTTAAAGACTGCGTAGTAACTGCATTGTCTTTGTCTGGCGATATGGGAACAGAAGGTGGCAGGATAAAATTCTCTGCTACGTTTAAATCTGGTTCAGCAGTTGATGCAACTCAAGCTACTACAGTCGGAGCAGTTGACACAGCTTTTACTGCGGCAACAGAAAACTACACCATGAATAGTTGGGCGGCAGGATATAGGCAGTTGGTAGGTGTAGCTGATGTGATAATGAGTAGCTTTAATCTAAGCCTTACAAACGAGGCAAACTTTATTGGCTTGGTTAGTACAGGTTATGAAGTAATAGCTAGAGCAGGGGAGTTTTCAGCAACCTTAGACTCTACAATTAAGTATGATGATAAATGTCAGGCTTTTTTCGAGAACTATCTTGATCAAGGAACAGGTACATCAGAAGGTGCTACTAAATTAAATCATCAATCTGCTTTAGCGGATGGTTATTTTGGTATCAGTATGCCTAGTTCAGTATTGACCAATGTGGCTTTCAATGAACAGGCTATGATGATGTTAGACGTATCAATGAAGGCAGTTGGAGCAGGAGCAAGTTCTAGTACAGCATTAGTAGAAGTTGCTTGTTAATTAAAGGGGGAGGATATGAAAGTAGAAGTTGATGGTCACATCATTCAGATAAAGCCTATCGGTTATGTGGATAGGTTGGGTATTAAAGGGGAATTTGCAGACGTATATAAAGATGGTACAGACAATGTTACAACTAAAGCATTTTACTTATTACTAGGTAGTGTTTCAGAGATAGCATTTGATGATTCAGAGAAGTCTTTAAAGGGTTATGATGATGATACCCAAATCAAAATATTAACAGCTATTCTTAGTGAATATTTAGGTCTGAGTGACAACCAAAAAAAATCAGATGGGGCTTGAGTTATGCGTGTTGGTATTGGTTTCTTCAACCGAAACCTCACGATCAGTTTATCCTCCCCTATAATTGCTCAAGTCCCATCTCTAATAAAGATAGGGATTTTAATAACGTAGATGACATCTGGCAAGAAATCAGTCTTATTGTTGATGCTCACGACCAAAAGAGAACTCTTGGACAGGAGTTATGGTATCTTGTACCATTATTTGCCAACCCTCAGTATCTATTGGATGAATCTCACTTTAATCTTATTAACGAATATCACTACGTTAAAGAATATAACATACCACTTGGCAGAACACTTGATGAAACAGATGCAATCAAGTTGGATCACTTTACAATTATTAAAAATGAATTAGCATCTGTAATTAAACACGAACAGGAAAAACATGGCAGATCAAAAAGTTAATATAAAAGTCACCACTCAAGGTGCTGAGAAGTCTAAAAAACAATTAGGTGGTTTAAATAAATCTATTACAAGTTTAGGGAGGTCTGTTTTAAACGCATCTGCGGCATACTTTGGTGCTACAGGTTTAATTAGGGGGTTAATGAAATCAGCCGAACTTGCAGGGATTCAAGAACAAGCAGAAACTAAACTTGCATTTGCTCTAGGTAGAACATCAAAGGCTCTATTAGAACAAGCATCAGCACTTCAGCAAAATAGTGTATTTGGAGATGAGGCTACAATAGCACAAATGGGTTTTTTAGCATCTATAGGATTTACTGAGGAAAAGATTAAAGAGGTTATCCCTGTTGCTATGGATTTAGCAAGTGCTACAGGAATGAGTCTTGAGTCAGCAGTAAGAAATACAGCTAAGACATTTAGTGGAATGGCAGGTGAGTTAGGTGAGTTAGTGCCACAAATTAGAGAATTAACTGCTGAACAAATGAAGGCAGGAGATGCTGTCAAAGTAATGGGTGAATTATTTGAAGGACAAGCATCTACACAAGCAAATACTTATGCAGGTTCTGTTGAGCAGTTAAAAAATGAACTAGGTGATATGGCAGAAGATATAGGAACAATAGTAATACCTGTATTTGAAACATTAGCACCACATCTAAAAACTGCAATTAAATTTTGGCAAGAGTATTTAAATGTGGGTGAAAAGACATCTGAACAAACTTCTAAATATGATGTAGAAATTCAATCATTAACTGATTCAATAAAATTTCAAACAGAGGCAATTCAAGGACTAGGTGCTACAGAATGGGATTTAAATGGTTCAACAGAGAGGCATAATCAATTAAGAAAAAGAGCATATGATCAAGGTCGTTCTTTATTAGAGCAGATGAAGCATGAAATGGCTATGATAAGTAAACTAATTAAGGAAAAAGAAGAATTAGAAAAGACAAGAGAAGAAGAAATAAAAAGTAAGAAAAAAGTAACTGATGTAAATGTAGGACTTACCGACTCAATAGATAACCAAAATAAGAAAACAGCAGAGGCAACAAATTTAGAGAAGGAAAGATTTGCAACAAGTTTATCTGCAATCAGATCAATGATAAAAGCATATCTAGCACAGGCTATCGCTAGTGCAGTTAAAGATGAAATTATTTCTAAAGGTGGCTTTGCAGGTCTTGTTACAGGTACTATTGTCGCTGTCGGTGTTTCTGAATTGTTTGATGAGGTTGTTCCAAAGTTTGCACAGGGTGGAATTGTTCCGGGATCGGGAAATCAAGATAGTGTCCCAGCAATGCTTACACCGGGAGAGTTGATTTTAAATCAATCACAACAGGAAAATCTTGTTAATAATAGTGGTGTCACAATTAATATTTCAGCACCATTAGTTGATGAGACAGTAGTTGATTCTATTATACCTGCTATAGAACGAGCAAAAAGTTTAGGAACTGCATGAGTTTAACTTTAACAACTGCATTTACTGAAAAAACAGCTATAAAAGAGAATTGGCTTTTTCAATTATTTTATGATGATGAAAGTTCTACTGATTTTTTTGGTGTTAGTTATTATGATACAACTGTTGAAAGTGTAGATTATAAAGGATGCGTTTTAAATAAAGCCACGATAAGAGAATCTATTAGTCTTGAAACTTCTACAGCTAAAACATCATCAGTAAGTTTAACATTAGCCAACTTTATATATGGGGGAGATGGTAGGCAATTTTCAAGAAGATTATTCAATTCAACAAATAAATACATAAACAGAAAAGTTAAAATATATATACAGCCAAATGATACTACAGCTATAGCTAATTGTATTTTAATATATACAGGTAGGCTAGAACAAATATCACACACACCAGATAAAATTAATTTATCTATCGTTGCACAAAGACCTTGGGATAAGATTTCTATTCCTGCCACTAAAACATCAAGTTCAGATAATGATAATATTTATTTCCCCATAGCTTATGGTGACTTTACAGGAAATAGTGAAGGTGCTACAGCAGGGAAAGATTTAAGACCTGCTCCATTTGTTCAGACTATGCACGATGGTAAAGTGTTTGCATCATCTATAGAATCAAGCACAGGAGATGCTCATGCTCACCTTTATAATAAAAATAAAGATGCTTTTTTAAGAGCAAATCAAACATCAGCTAATAATGTCAGTAAGCTAGGTGGATATGTTACTGAACTAAGAGATAATGGAAAAAGGTATATGAATATCTATCCATTTGAGGAAAGAGATGAATCACCAACATCAACTCATGGATGGAATAATAAAACAAACGCATTTGATCAAGATTCAGATGCCTCAAGTAGCTTTGCATATTTTAGTGATACAATAAATATAGGTATGGGTACTTCAACTAGAAATCTATATCTAAACGTACCTAAATTAGATTTTGGAACAATAATAGATGATTCTAGTTCAATGGTGATATGGGTAACATACCAGATCACTAATGTAAGTGGTACAGGAACAGTTGTAATAAAAGGGGGATTTGAAAATGAATCAACAATTACAACAGCTACTCATACAGGCTCTGGCAACATATCAGAAACACAAGATTCAATTAGAATATTTAAAGATACTTCAAGCTATCCTAATTATATAAACCTACAGCACACATCTGTCACATCTGATTCTGGTGGATTTAGTTACAAACTGCAAATATCAGATATTTATTTAAGAGTTTTATTTGATGATTCAGATGAAACATTTAAAGATATAGATATGGCATATACAGGTGAGGATGGATTAAAGGACAATGGTTGGAATAGTAACGCTGATATTACAGAGATACATGAGGCACACAGGGATTTATTAACAAGATTTACATCTTACTCTGGTACACCAGATAATTGGAGTGGCGGCACTAACCTTAATGGCACTAAAGATTGGAAGATAAGATATTGGATTTTAGAGTCCACTCCATTGATTGATGTTTTAGAGAAGTTGGCTTTTGAAGGGGGTTTTATTGGAAGATTTAATGGGCAGGGTAATTATCAATATATCTATATCCCCGATTCACCATCAACAAGTATTGCTCTGGATAAAGATGATATTAGTGATATAAAAATTTCATTGTCATCTGTTAATAGCTTAGTTACAAAAATGAATATAGAATATGAAAAACATCCTGCTGTAGGTAAATATTTATCTAGTGCGACATCTGTTTCTGATGATGATGCAGATTTATTATCATTATATAATATAGCATCAGATGAAAATGAAAAAAGGGTAGCACTTGATGCTTATGTTAGTCCTGCAATAAATGAAAGTAGGGGATCATCAAGTAATAAGAATGATTGTTTCTATCGTTATTATGATCACATACTTGGACAGCCTAGAATTATTCTGGACTTTACTATTATCAACCCTAATTATTTAGGATTAGATGTTGGAGATATATTTACCTATTCAGATGATGATTTCTTAGCATTTGCAGGTGTATCGGGTTGGGATGATTATAAATTTATGATTACAGATGTAAGTAGATCAGTAGGAAAATTAAAAATTACAGCGAGGGATATACACAATGGCTAAAAAGTTTTATTATGATACAGTAGGATTAACAGAAGCAACAGTTACAGCAGGTACATACAATTCGAGTACAAATGTTTTTTCTGTAGCCGCAGGTGAGGTTACGAATGAACATTATATTAATGACCAATCTATAGGTCATGCAGTAACAAGTCTTGATAATGAAGATATGATAAGAATTGATCTAGGTAGTGCTAATACTGCATCTGATATAGTATTATATAATAATAGTTCAAAAGATTTTGATGATTTATTTGTATATCACAGTTCTAATGCAACAGGTTCTTTAACTCTTAAACTAGAATTAAATACTACATTTGTTGGTTGGAACGCAAACACTCTAACATCATCTGGGAATTTTCAGTATTGGTTTTTAAGAAGTGAAGATGGTACTTATGGTGGACTTAGTGAAGTTATTTTAGGTGTGCCATTAACATTTGAAAATGAACCAGACATAGGTATAGCTACACAGGAAGTATTTGCAACAGATATTAATAAATCATTAGGTGGAGTAGAATATGCTAATAAAAGACATGATCCTCAATCAACATGGACATTAAACTTCTCTAATATATCATCAACCTTTAAAGGCAATCTAGCATCTATGGAGGCGATTGTAACCGACTATAAGAAATTTGTTTATTATGATGATAGTGCTTACCACTATGTACGATTAGATGCTCCTATTAAATTTACTGAAGTGGCTTATCAGAGGTTTTCTGCATCCTTGAAACTAAGGGAGCAGTTATCATAATTGCCTCAAATGGTTTCAGATAGAGTTCTGTTGTTGCCACTTTATCATGTCCTAGAAGTTTTGATATTTCAAATATTGAATAACCTTCTAAAAGTTTAGTTACTGCAAATGTCCTTCTTAGATCACGAAATTGCAAATCTTGAAATAAACCAGATTCATCTATATACTTATTTTTTTCTATCCCCCAATATTTATTTAATTGGTGTCGGGTTATACTCCACTCCCTATATATATAAGGTGTGGCATCAAATAACTGTATGGCTTTTTTCTTAATAGATTTTTTTGTTTTGGTATGTACAACAATATAATTATCAAAATGAGCAGATAACTTAAATGATAAAAGTTCCATCTGCCTTGCACCTGTAAGTAATGAGATCATGCAAATATCTTTATAGATACAAGGTGTAAAGTGGTCTTTGAAAATTTGCGATTCTTTAGATGATAAAATTCTAGTGCGTGGGTTGGTTTCATTAACAGAATATTTTATTTGATCGGTTGAATAACCCTGTCTATCACCCCAATTAATAACTCTGTTGATGGTTCTAACCCACATTGATCTGGTGGTAGGGTGTGGCGGCAGTTTCTTTTTCTTACTAAACCTAGTAAGTATATCAGTATATAATTCTATAGTTCTTGGCTTATAGCCATGATCATATTTTAAAAATATTTTAACAAGTTTTTTAAAGGCTAGAGTCTGTTTTGTTGGATAACGTAATTCATTAAAGACATTAGGATATAATTTCCTAGCTGTCTGGACTGCTAACTTATAATCCTTAACACCTGTAGATATTTGCTTACGCTTGTAATTGTAGCAAAGCTGATAGATGTAGTAACCATTCCTATCTTTGTATAATGAGCCAGAGAAAGGTAGTTTCTTACTTGCCATTTACTTGCCACCATATTTTAAAGAGGGGGGTTAAACGCTTGGAAAGCGTGTAAACGTTTACGCGTTTCGGGGGTTCGAATCCCTCCCTCTCCGCACTTTATTTACTTGCCTATATTTTTAAGTTTTTTCTTCATTGATTTTACTTTTTTTTCAAGTTGTTCAATTTTTTCTTTTTGCAATTTAATGATGTAACTAGCATCCATATTCATATTTAGATTTTCCTCCATTATTTGAATATCACTCTCGATTATATTAACTGAGTTCTTATCAACCCATGATAGATTGATTTTCAAGATGTCAGCTAATTTGTTTATGCTAGACTTTTTGGGGATCGTTTTACCATCCCTCCAAAAATAAAAGTTAGACCGAGATATTCCCATTCTATCTGTCATTTCTTGGATAGTCATGGTACTCATATTGAGTAAAGTTTGCATGACCTCTAGCTTATTCAAGTCTTAATATAATACACCTTATAAGACTTTGCTGTATATAGTAGTGTATTATGTTCTTGTTTATTAATGTACAGTACTATACATTCCAAGTAATGAGACTAACAAATAACATAAAATTAGACACAGATATGGGGAGTGATCTTCGGTTAGTCTCGTGTACTCCCCTAGTGTCATCAAAGAAAAGCGAGACTAAAATGAAAACACAAATACACTTTAATAAAAATGAAACTAGCATTATAGTTTCAATTCTTGTTCAAAAGATGGGAGCAAGTGTAAAAGAAACAGAAGATAGTTCAATACTTCCAAACATTTTAAAAGGTAGGGAATTAGAGGTCATTAAGTGGATTAAACAAATACCACAAAAAGCAATAACAAAATTCAATATTGAAAAAGATATTGATTCAGTTATTGAAAAGCTAATAAAAGCCAATGCAATTAATGACAATATTTCTAAAGGGGGTAAGTAATAAATGATTTTTAATGGCTTAGTGGGTTTGCTTTCTAGATTCAAATCAGCAGGTAGTGATGACCGAGATGGAAACATTGATGCAGTCATCAGAGGCTCTGGAGTCTCTAGTAAAACTAAAAGTAGCTACCAAATGCTAAGTCCTGAGGGGGTTAAGAGTGATGTATATATGGATTCAATTTTAGTTGACTCCGCAAGTCCTCAAACATCTGAATCTTTTACTCTTAATTCCCTCTCCAAATTAGTCAACTCAAGACTAGGTATCATAAGATTTTTGGCAAATGGGGAGATGGGTGATTTAGACCATCAGCAACTCATGGAACAATTTAATGAAATTGACAATCAAGTGGAGAAATTAGAAGATGAGATCAATGGACACAGACAAAGAACTAATAGAATATATAGACAAAAACAAAATAGAAAGATTAATACTCTGCACAAAAGAACAATATATGATGACTACGAAATCATTAATGAAGGTAATCAAAATGATTAAGGCAGATGTAGTGATAGATAAGTCTATAGATGTAGAAGTATTAGAGAATTTAGTAGCTGAGTTAGAAGTTGATAACAATCTCCCAATATTAAAGGAATGTGAAGAATGCGAGTAATTAAGATTAACAGAATAATCTGGCATGATAAAACTGTTACAGTTGCAAAAGATAAAATAGCAGGGTGTGAAAAGTTTATTTTAAAAATTGGGGGTAGTTATTTTTCTGGTACTTACTTAGTTCAAACAAAGAATCTAGGCATTCCAGAAATGCAATCTTATGGAAAGGTGGCTTATGTTATAGGTGTAGAAGATTATAGCGTTTTAGAGCCATATATACCCCCTACAGAGCATGATAAGATGAATCTAAAGGACTCATTCAATAACATTATGAAATCAGCCAAAGAATTGCCAGAAAAAGAAGAGTCTGCTACCTATGAAGAAGTAAGTCAAATGTGTAAAGAGGCTCAAGCGATAATTAATGAGATTAGTAAAAAGAAAGCTAATGCAGTCTAAAGAAGTATTAGAAAATGTACCTCATAACTATCGGTATCATGCTGAAATAAAGTATGAGACTGAGAATGGTTTTGGATATACAAATGCGATGGGTAATTCAATAAATGAATTGATGGAAGGCATTAGTGAAAGACTTGAGTATTACAAAAATAGAGAACCTTATCTACAAGAGGTTCTATATGATCCTAATGGTGAAAAAGCGGATGTAACCTATAAGATCAGAAATTTACTTGAGGGCATTAAAGATGTCATTTAAAAAACACATACTAAAGGAGATAATTATGGACTTCATAATGGATTTATTTGAGTACCTAATGTATTGGGTAGAACGCACAGCACCTTACCTTATTTCATTCTGGGTAGGGTTTTTAGTTTGTGAAATAGTAAGACTTTAATTAACAAAATAGGAGAGGAAAAGAATGGCTTTTCAAATTAAAAAAGACCTTCATCTTGGTACAGGTATCTATATAGAACTACTAGATGACCTAACAAATGCAGAGGTCAAAACAGATCAATGGGATAATACAAAGTATATCATTCCTATTAAGTGTATAGGGAATGACTTAACAGAAGGTGGTGGCTTAAAGTGGTTTCAAGATAAAAACACTAAAGAATGGGTAATACTAAAAGATGGAAAAACGACAGATATGGAATTGACTCAATCTCAATATGAGAGATTAGTTAAATATGAAAAAGGTAGTAAGGTGCAGGTAACGATGAAAGAGATGCAAAGTGAGAAAGGATCATATACAGGGATAGAGGTAAAGCCTCTTAATGGTGTAGCCTCTGGCAAAACTGTTAAAGAAGATACTGATAAACCTGTCAGAATTGTTTCTAATGGTAGCTATGGAATTACTTGGGGAATGTGTATGAATAACGCAACTAAAATTGTGATTGATAAATACAAGGTTGGAGATGCAGAAGGAAGTGCTGAGGGTGCTTTGTTTGTGGAAACGATAGAGATGTATACTAGACGATTAATGGATGTAGCTGTTGATGGTTTAGAAAGATGGGAAGAAAACAGACATCAGAAGGATCAGAACTCTACACCTAATGACGATGACTTGCCATTTTGAAACGACCTTTAATTAAAAAACTAGATACTGCTTGGTCGGATAGAATCAAGCAGTTTGGTTGTTGTGAAGTATGCGGAAAAATAAAGCCATTAAATGCTCATCATTTTCATGGCAGGAGATGCTTTTCTGTTAGATGGGATATAGATAATGGATTCTGCCTATGTGTAGGTTGCCATAAGTTTAGTCCAAAGTTCTCTGCACATGAAACTCCTGCTGAGTTTGTGGAGTGGGCAATAAAGCAAAGAGGTCAAAAGTGGTATGATGACCTTAAAATTAAAAAGAACACACCACAAAAATTTATAGATGCAGATTTTGATTTAATAATGCAAACATTATTGGGGAATTGAGTGGTGGCGAATAGAAAGGCACAGGTATATAGCCACCATGCCCTATTTAGGAGATGAATAATGCCAATAGCAAAACACAGAACAAAGAAAACACCTCATTCCTTATGGGTGAAACGAAGGAACAAAAGAAAGTATCAACGAAAGTATCATGCAAAACATATCTCATCAAACAAGCAGGTGGATATGGCGGCTTTATCAGAGCCTATAAAAGAAACCCCTTTGAAACCTCAGAAAGACAAGCCAAAGGGATTTATTCAAAAAAGTTTGGCAGGAATAAAGAATGTTTTTGTGGATCAGAAAGAAAATTCAAAAAGTGTTGTTTAAATGCGAGTCCTTGATCTGTTTAGTGGTATTGGTGGGTTTGCTTTGGCAGGTCAATGGGTATGGGGTAATGACCATGAGATCGTGGGGTTCTGCGAAATTGATGAATATTGTCACAAAGTTCTCAATAAAAATTTTCCTGGAGTACCCATATATGAAGATATACAACAATTAAATGGAAAAGATTTTAATAATATTGACCTTATTACAGGTGGTTTCCCTTGCCAAGATATAAGTGTTGCAGGGAAAGGAGCAGGGATTGAAGAAGGAACGAGGTCTGGTCTTTGGTTTGAAATGCTTAGAATCATTAGCGAGGTACGACCAAGATTTGCACTTATTGAGAATGTCCCAATGCTCACTATTCGGGGCGGAACAAGAGTCATTGCAGACCTTACCAAAATCGGGTATGATGCAGAATGGACTATTATCGGAGCAGACGATGTTGGAGCATGGCACAAAAGGAAAAGAATCTGGATTGTTTCGTACCCCAGATGCTCACATGGAGAGAGGAACAAGGTCAGAGAAGAATTTAAAGAACAGATTAAAAAGAAAGATGCCATTAAGTCTAAACGACCAACTAAGT
>Ga0080013_1003502_pt1 | contig 16430 bp, 17 predicted proteins | sample ETNvirenome_6_85_FD_69236 | JGI IMG/M metagenome (GOLD analysis project Ga0080013, IMG submission 69236) | Marine viral communities from the Pacific Ocean - ETNP_6_85 (SPADES assembly) (version 2) | ecosystem: Environmental > Aquatic > Marine > Oceanic | place: Pacific Ocean | collected 2013-06-19 | reverse complement strand
CAGCCAACCTGTCTGCTTCCAGTTGGAGCCTCTGGTAAGCCGATTGCTCGTCTGCCCGCTGCTTGTTGTACTCCAACGTCCTCTGTCGAATATCCTGCTCTTCTACCTTTAGGCTTTCTTCAAGCCTTCGGTGCCTGTCTTCTGCCATTACTTCATAATAGCCAACAGCACCAGGGCCAGTCGGTAAAGGCGCAGGCTGACCTCCCATCATATCCTGTGCGGCCTGCATCTGCGACGAAGGCGTTCCGAAACCGGGACCAGCCCCTGGAACGCCTCGTTCGGAGCCCATTGGCTCCACCGGTCGTGTTGTCAAGTCAGCGGCTTTTGGCTTGGTAGCAAACAGTCTTGGATCGAAAGTTTCGGGCGAAGTGTCTAACGTGGACATCGCCGCTGCTTCGGTTTGGATCTGTCGCCTCGGTCCTTCTGCAAGCTGATCACGTTGCTGAGTAACAAGATCAGCCATCTTGTCCTCGGCCTTGTCTCTTCTTAAAAGGTCTGCTACCGCCCGCTCCCTGCCTTCCCTTATCTGCCTTGCTTCTTCAGCCGCGTCAATCGCTTGCTGGGCAGCGGTTTGAGCTTGCTGAAACTTCTGCCATCCTTGATATGCCCCCAAGCCAACATTTGCAGCTTGAACGCCTCTTTCCAAAAAGCCTGGATCAGATGGTTTGAATACTGGTTGAGCGCCAGAGCCGGGGGCAAGAGTGTTTATCAGATTAGCACGGGCCTGCGCTTTACCGAAACGCCTTTCATCTTTCCGCTGACGGCCACCAGATAAAAAACTTTGTGCCACAGGAAGGACGTAAGGAGCAGCAGCGGCTAATGTTGTTAACAGTGGCATAAACTAATCCCCCAAGCTCAAGATTTTCTTCGAGTCATCTGATGGCACAAACTTTCGCATCAATAGCCTCTTGTTATTTCATTAGTAACAGAATCTCTGATTTGCCCGTTCTGGTCTACATAAATAGCGCCAGAATCAATACGGTTTTGCACCGTCCCTCTGTATCTGTTTATGACGCCTTGTAAAGCCGTACTCACGTCACCTGCATCGCCGGAGGGATACCTGCCAGTTTCATCTGTCTGAGTCCCAACAAACCTGTCCCCATACTGGTCGCGGAAAGCCTTTTCAACATCAAGCCCCCCTACGTCAAAGCCAGCTTCTCGGGCGGCAATAAGTTGTGCCATCGGATCTCTAAACCCTACTTGCTCCTCTAACATCTGTCGTTCCAGTTGTGCCCTTTGACCGGCCATCGTCTGCTGATCCTCGTACGTCCCTGTTATGCCCGCTTCCCTTAGAGCTAAGTCATCAGCCGCAAACTCGCGCTGTAAGTCTTGGCTTGCAGCAAACTGACGCCCCTGGGCGCGCTGCGCGGCGCGTTGTGCTTCAAGACTTTGATAATCAAGTCCGAGCCCCTTTTCAAACTGACCCGCTTGCTGCCCACGCGCAGCTATCTGCTCCTCAAGACTGAGGCCGAATTGTTCGCCTTGCTGGGCCATGCGTTCGCGCTCTAACTGTTGGCTTGATCCAAACTGCCAACCTTGCTGTTGTCTTGCATACTGTTCCTGCCGGACTTGATCTGCTCGACGTTGCTCATCAAGGTCCATCCCTCGACCAAATTGAGCAGCCTGCTGTTCTCTTGCATACTGTTCTTGGTTGACTTGGTCTGCGCGACGTTGCTCATCAAGAGTCATTCCTCGACCAAACTGTTCAGCCTGCTGGGCCATACGCTGTGTTTCTAAGTCTTGGCTTGCGGCAAACTGACGCTGTTGGGCGCGTTGAGCAGCGCGTTGCGCTTCAAGCTGTTGATAGTCAAGCCCAAGCCCCTTCTCGAATTGACCGGCCTGCTGTCCACGCGCAGCTGTCTGCTCTTCAAGGCTACGTCCGAATTGATGCTGTTGCTGCTGCCTTTCGGCAGTTCGCAATTTCTCTTCCTGAGAAAGACCTGCGAACGCAAGCTCTCTTTGCGATGTAAGCCCCCTTGCAAATTGGCCTTCCTGCTGTTGACGCGCTTGGATTTGCTCTGCGAGAGTCTCGCCAAACTGAGATCCCTGTTGAGCCAGACGCTGCCCCTCCAAATCCAGCGAGCGTCCAAATTGACCATGTTGCTGCTGCCTTTCAGCGGTTCGCAGTTTCTCTTCCTGGGAAAGGCCTGCGAACGCAAGCTCTCTTTGCGACGTGAGTCCTTTGGCAAACTGACTTTGCTGCTGCTGGCGAGCTTGGACTTGCTCTCCGAGAGTCTCACCAAACTGTTCTTCTTGGATTCTTTGAGCGTCTCGTCTGGCTTGTTCCTGCTCTGCAAGCGCACGGGCTCCGAGAGTTTCCTGACCGCCAACCTGCCCCGTGAGTTCACCCAACTGCATCAACTGTTGGTTCTCTCTCGCTCGTTGCTGCTCTTCCAGAGAGCCTCTGCCGAGTTCGGCAGCTAATGTTTCCTGACCACCGATTTGACCCGTAAGCTCACCATACTGCATTAGCTGCTGGTTCTCTCTGGCTGCGATTTGCTCTGCGAGAGAGCCTCTGCCAAGCTCGGCCTGAAGTTGTCGGGCAGCAGCTTGTTCCGTAAGCGCCCCTCTTCCGAGTTCAGCCTGCAACTCTCTGGCAGCAACCTGCTCTGCAAGCCCACCTCTGCCAAGCTCTTGTTCAAGTGCTAACCCGCCTCTTCCGAGTTCAGCTTCAAGAGCCTGTTGCTCTCGCCTTAACCCCACATCCTCTGCCTGCTGTCGAGCCGCTAATGTCTGTTCGCCAGTAAGCGTCTGCCCCATCATCTCGGCTTGCTGTAACTCCTGCTGTCTTTGCCGAGCGGCTATCTGTTCAGCAAGTCCACCTCTGCCGAGTTCCTGCTGAAGAGCCAGTTCCTGCCCGCTTAAATTCAACCGACCCCTGCCGAGTTCCTGCTCAAGCCCCAACTGGCCCCTGCCTAATTCAGCTTGCAACTCACGGGCGGCAATCTGTTCCTGAAGACCGCCCCTGCCTAATTCGGCCTCCAGCCCGAACCGACTTCTGTCCAATTCGGCCCGCTCCTGACGGGCTGCGGTCTGTTCCTGAAGACCGCCTCTACCAAGCTCGGCCTCCAGTCCCAGCCGACTTCTCTCCAATGCAGCCTGCGACTCGCGGGCGGCGGTTTGCTCTTGAAGGCCACCCCTGCCAAGCTCCTGCCGTAGGGCCAATTCCTCCCCGCTCAACCCCAGTTCGCTTCTGCCGAGTTCCTGCCGTAATGCTAATTCCTGACCGCCTAATCCCAGTTCGCCCCTGCCAAGCTCCCCACGAAGGCCAATCTCTTGTTCTCGAAGGCCCAATTCGCCTCGACCAAGCTCCCCGCGAAGACCAATCTCCTCTCCGCGAAGGCCGACTTCCTGCCCACGGACCCCCAGTTCGCCTCTGCCAAGCTCTGCTTCAAGAGCCTGTTTCTCCCGCGAAAGGCCCAACTCGCGTCCGAACTCCCTCTCCTGCTGCTCTCGGGAACGACGCTGCTCTTCTAAGCCTGCCCGGCTTGTTTGCAAGCCAATAGCCTGCTGTACGCCTTCCTGCTGGCGACGTGCCTGCTCTGCCCCCAACTGCAATCGGCCCTGCTCAACCTGACCCTCAAACTTGCCAAGAACATCAGCCGTATCCCCGCCGCCACGAAGCAGCCCAAGCCGATTTAGCCGCTCAATCTGAGCCTCTCTTGATGCTTGAGTGTCAGTTTCAAACTGCGACCGTAAAGCTGTTGTAATAGGATCATCCTGGCCGGGAGTCGCAGTGACATCCTGCATCATTCGCTGCTGTAAGGCTCCACCAAGATCCTGTTGCTGCTGCTGGCGCTGCTGGCGCTGTTGCTGTTGTTGCTGACGTTGCTGTTGCTGTTGCTGGCGCTGCTGCTCGCGCTGCTGCTGGCGTTGCTGATCGCGCTGCGCCCTGAATTGCTGCTGTTGTCCTGGTTGGCGGGTTCGTCGTGAACGCCCACCGCCGCCGGTTCCATATCTTGCAGGCATTAGGCCACTATCCCCATTTCGGGCTTCTCTTCAATTCCTACAGGCTGATAAACAAGTACTGTTTTTCTAATCGTAAATGGTTCATCTGCCTGACTATTGTCGTAACGCAACTGCATGGCATTGGAATACCCCAACAACGTCGTTGTCGTTGAGTCCGCGATTGCCGCAGAGCGGATCGCAGAAGTTCCAATGGTGAAATCTGTTACCAAGGCATCTGAAGGATCGCCTATTGAAAGCAAATCAGTCTTAGAAACAGTCTCTGTAGAGACTGCCTGGATTCGGACCTCGTACGATGTGTCTTGCTTTTCAAACTCATGTCGAGCTAAGATCCACCTGTTCTTCTGGGCAATTCCCCCAGGAGCGGTAGATGCTGTTCTAAACGATGCGTCTATAACCGATCCGTTGTCATTGGTACCTGTGTTCGTTTTGTAGACATCTCCATCACTGTACCCACCGCCATGAACAAGGTTGTTGAAGTAGGCGCTCGATCCAAAAGCAAAACTCCACGGCCCCATCCAGCGACGGTTACGGAAGTCCCACACAATCGCATTGCTTACCGTTGCCTGACTCCCTCCCGCAGAAGTAGCCAACGGCAGGAAAAACAGGCATAAGTTTCTCTTCGCATCCGTCACCGCATGACAGGTAGCCGCAAGATTGTCAAGGTCTACTCGATTCCAAAACCTGTCTCCATCCAATCCCCTGAGTTTCTGAGGCTCTCCTGAGCCATTCCACTCATAGATCCCGTCTTCACGGATAAAAAGCTGATTCCCCAACAGGTCATTGGTGATTCCCCTTGCTGAAATCGCTCCAAAGCCGCTCTGATGCTGCCTTGAGTATGGGGTGTCGCTGGAACCTGTGGGGTAAACCGACCAGATTCCATCGGCGTTGTGAATAGCCAGAGTCGTTTTAAGAGGCTTCAACGCAGTAACAGGGCCATCCGTAAGGAAGAAGTTATTGACTCCCCACGTCTCAATATCTACGGAATCACTGTAGAACGTCTTGTCCTCTGTTCCGGTCCCTCCTGCTGTATTGCCGAACCATGCTCTGTTATCCCAGAAAACACAGGTTCCTGCGCTGGTGAATCTGCTGTCTACATCAAGCGCAGCCGCATTGCCAGCAGCGGCTGTCCATTTAATCGGTGCATCAACACCATTGCCATTACAGCCAATCAACGTCCCTGCGGCGTTAGCCGTTACCCAATACTTGTTTACCGTGACCGTGATCGCACTGCCTCGATCCGTCCATGTCCCTGAGTGGTCTTCCCAGAAGCTGGTTCCCGCGAAAGCAAACACTCTGGAGGCAGACGCTGAGAAGCGATGCTTGCCACACCCCGTAACAGAAGGCGTACCAGTAATCGCTGTAGAGATGTGTTCATCGTATCCGGCTCTATCAGTAACAGCCCCAGAGTCGAGGATCTCCGTATCCGACATGGATGTCAGAGTTTCGGGAGGCAGATCCACCGCAGGGCGAGAATAGTCCACACCTCCTGTCCAGGGACCATATTGAATGGCCTGATTCATTAGGACAGCGTTCCTGCCTGCACTCTAAAAGCGAACATTCCATCCCCGCCTCGCTCTCCATACATCCGGCTGGAGGGAACAAAGGCACGGGCATTTCGCTCCAGAGCCTGATCAATCACAGATTCCATCAAGCGAAACTCCATATTTGCCGAATCAACAGACCCCAACTCAGACAGGTACAAACCCGCAACTCCATGAATCAGAGCAGGTTGCACCCACGCAGGGAACTTGGGAGCCAAGTCCGTAGTATCATCGGACCCCCCCGCATCCAAGTCTTCGATAAAGCGATAGTACCGATAGGAGATCGTGTTCGTGGAATCAGGAGTAGGGTAAATATCTACATCCCAATACCCCGTGCTGGAGTTCAAATTCTTCAGCACTACAAGCTGTGCTTCCCCTGATTCGTCCTCGTCAGGGTCAAGCACGTCCGTATCCAACGCTGAAGAGATTTGCAAAAACCTATCCTCCGTCTCATCCCTAAAAGACAGCGGTTCCAACACATCGCTTGCAAGCGAGTATGTACGAGTCCCGTTTGAGGTGGTGATGGACGCATCCTGAAACATCCATGACCATCGCACACGGCCCGTAATATCCTTGGCCGCGAGGTTGAAATACTCTCGACCGTTGTCCTTAAACTCTGCGGAGCTTGCTGTCAGGCCCGCCCTGCGAAGTCCAATGTCAAGGATCTTATTAGGCGTCATTTAAGCCTCGACTGCGCCCTCCAGCATGGCTTCTTCAAATATCACGTCATCCTCATTTGGGGCTCCAAACGTCCCGCGCTGATTCCCAGCAGCCCACGCCTCCTGGGCTGCTCTGAGAAGCGAGGGGTTGTTAGTAACCCGATCAGGGAAAGATGGCATGAAATCAGGGCCATGCTCTGCACCGTCCGTAAGAAGAGCCGCCTGCTTTACTTTGTCATCCGTCATCTTCTTGCGACGATCAATAGGGCTGTCAGAAGACGCCACGCCCAGATACTTGCGGCCTTCGGGCGATTCTGCTGCCATGCTTACAACAGACGCAGCCACTTTGGGGTCCGACTTGATCTGCTCGACCACAGCCGGAACAATCTCCTTCACTGCGTCATTGACAATACCAGGAAGGGCTTCTGAAATCGCTTCCGCAACCATCTCCTTAGTACTGGGCCTGCCCCGCTTTGCTTCGCTCATAATGACCTTTCGTGTTGATAGAGAGGGAGCCGAAGCTCCCTCTCTCGTAAAGCGTTTACGCAACCAATCCCTGAAGAACCACGCCAACGTGCCCCGTGTTATCTGGAGCATAGCAGGCGAAGCCGACAAGAGGTTCAGTTTCTGCGTCTTTAAGCTGCACTGCACCCGCAACGCCGTCAGACAGCGTCAGGTTGTCACCAACGGCAATAGTCCCGTCCGCAAGGATTGTAGCAATCCCGGCAGTCTGGAGCCATCCGTAATAGTTGGCGGTGAACGCAATCGGCGTAACCCCTGAAATGATGTAATCAGTAGCAGCGGTAGCACCGAGTACGTCGTACCACAAACCCCCAACGATAGCGATGTCAGACGATGTCGTTACAGCGACCTTGAGCGGATCGTAGAGGTCAATATCCACCTTGCCGCTGGTCGTTGCGTCCGTCGCACTATTGCTCTTGATGCGATACTGATGGCCTTCGCCGTCATCATCAGTAATCTGCAACAACGCACCCGCGTAGTCATTCGCGCTGATGCTTGCCAGGGTAATCTGAATCGCTGAAGAGCCAGCAGAGATGGAGAATCTGCCAGCAGATCCGATGATGATGCCATCCGACTCAACCAAAGCTGTGGATGAAAGATCCTGTGCAACCAACAGCCCAGCGTTGATACCGGCTGCGGTGTATCCATAACGGAACACGCGGCCATCAGACAACTCAATTTTCTCGCCAATCGCGTGTTTGGGCGTCGAGGACTCCTCATAGATTCCCTGAGAAGTCGTTGAGCCCGCACCGTGACCGCCGATGCCATTGATGGCGTGATTGTTATTACGATATGTAGCCACTTCTTGTTCCTTTCCCCCTTTTCGTCAGGGTAGAACCCCCATTGGCTTGAGGGCAAGGTTAACCGGGGAGGCTCAACAGAGCCTCCCCGAATAAGAATTACGCACCAGTGATAGCGGTAGCTACACCCTGGCGACGGCAGTTGTCAGAAGTCAACTGCAAGCCCACCACCAAGAACGCCACCTTGGCGAGCTGGTTCGGACCCTCTTTGAAGGGCGTCTTCGAAAAGTTCACGCCCTTGAGCAGCTTGATCTTGAGATACTTCATGTTCACGAAATAAGCGTGGGAAGAGGAGCAATCCTGATCCGCAATCACCGGCGCACCGTAAAACGGCACACTGTTGCCCGTGCCGCCAACCGCAGCGAACTGCTGGCTGGATGCACCGCTCAACTCGGCCCGAGCGTACCCCGCAGAGGACAGAGCCTCACGATAGGCCCGCTGGATCGCAGCCGTGGTGAAAATGTGGGTAGGAGTGTCGTTCCCCTCAGAAACCGCATCCCAGACATCAAGGAAACGGTCAACGCCGTCGAAGACGTTAGTGACGGTCTGAGACGTGAACGTGGCCGCACTTGAGTTCGACGTGTTGCGCCACCATGAATTGGAAGCGCGATTGATGCCGCCAACGGTGCCCGTGGTGGGACTGTCAGCAACGATGTCCTGCAAGCCCAGCATCGACTTGCCAGACTGCGCTCCGAAGATCGCGGCGTTGATTACGTCGCGGATCGTGAGCATGGACTGATCCGTCTTGGATCTCAGGAGATTGAAGACTCTCTGCGAGCCTTTGTTTTCCTGCTCTTCCGTGAAAGAGATGGTAATCGGCACGGCAACATAGCGAACCGGGAAGAAGGCACTGGTGATTCCGTCAACGGCATCCGTGTTCAGGGTGTCGTATCCGTCAAACCACTCACCACTGTTCTTCGCGTACATCAGATTGACCTGGAACTCTTTGCCTCCGTCAGAGACTTCGAGTCCAGACTTCTTGAACGCTTCCAGAGTGGGGTAGGAGTCGAAGATATTATCAGTCGGCTTCCCTTTTCTGGCACGTTCGGTCGCAGTCCATGCCGCATCCCAGGTTTCAGTAGTACTGGTTGCAGCCATTTCTCTTTACTCCGATAAATGGATCTGCTTACAAACCGAGGTTGTCTATCGCCTCCAACGCTTCACCCTCTGTGGAACTTCCAGAACTAACAGGTGTCGAAGTATTCCCTGGGTTTACAGCCCCGTTGCGCTTGCTTTTCGCTTTCGTCGCTGCGTTCGTATTGCGAGCATTCTGCGTTTTTTCAGCCGTTTGCCCGCTGTACAGCGAAACCAACTCCGAAATCGAATAGGGTTCGTTCGTTGTGGGATTTACTGTCCCATAGGCTTTGAGAATCACCTGCCCATAGGTATCCACAAGCTCCCCATGCTCCTGCCGCGCTTCTGCAACTTCCTGGTTCAACTTTGAAGACTGTTGTGTCTGGTAATGACTCTGCACCTGCTGGAGTTGCTGCTGTACTTGCTGAATCGTCTGAGCCTGCTGATTCATGGCGTGTTGCAATGCACCGGTCTTGTGATCGGTAAGTTGCTCCACTACCCGAAGACCCGCCTGCTCGTCGGGACCAAGCTGTGTATACAGTTGCTGTACAGGATCGTCAGTCTGAAGCTGATTCAAGCCTCCTTCCAACATATCCTGATACCGCTGCCGCTCCTGCCGGATAGAATCCTGTTCCGATTCGAGTGATCTTCGTTGATCGGCAATGTCCTGCATCTTGCGGGTATAATCCGCAAAACGCAATGACCCACCCTCGTCTGCTTGCAGATCGGTTGTGGTTGATTCCTGTGATACCGGCTGGGATTGTTCTGATGTCTCGTCTGCGGGCTCCGTGGGCTTATCCGGTAGAAGGTCCGTAGCGAAATCTGCCTCGCTGGTCTCTACCGGGGCTTCTGGGCTTGTCGCTTCGACAAGTTCAGAGTCCTCTGCCATGCTTTACTCCTATTCTCCCAAAGAGGAGAAATCTGTGTCGTGGCCGGTTTCGGCCAACTGTGAACTTAAATCCTCCAGCGAATCTGCTACCAACGCCGAAGGCCCATCACTCTTTTCTGGAGACTCATGCTCGATTTCCCATTCGGGTACGCCGCGCACTGTGCCTCCTACGTCTTCCATCCCCATCTTCTTCATCAAGTCCCTGCGGTGCTGAGATGATTCCACAACGCATCCGAACTGCGGGTCGAACCTGCCGTATCCCGCTCCTGAATGGGTGTTGTGGATTCGCCTGAATGAAGGAATGCGGTCAGCTTTTGATCCGCAATGACAGGGAATCTTGCGAGGAATCTCAGTCTTAAATTCCTCATCAATATGAAGGTGCCCCTTGGCGCACCGATAGTCCGCGTACTTAATCAATCGAAGTCCTCCGGGCTACGTTCTACTGCGCTTGCTGTTTCCTGGGCGCTGGCTCTGACCTGACCAGTGATTCCTTCAGGTGTAGGCTGACGCGCTGGAGGCTCGCCGCCGCCACCGGTCATGCCGCCCTGCTGCTCCTGATTCTGGATATGGGCGTCTATATGAGCCTGTGCAGCTTGAACGGCTCCCTGCAACTGCTGCTGGCGAGCCTGCGACTCCGGTGAAGCGAACTGGGCAGCAAGCAACTGCAACTCCTGATTCAACTGCTGGAAAAACGCGCCGTGCGTCTCCAAATGGGTCTGGTGATCCTGACCAGGGTCCACGCCAGGATCTTGACCATTGATCAGCCAACCTTCGTTCTCCAACTCGGCAGCGCGAGTCGCTTCCGCGTCCACCTCGGAAGAAATGAGCTTGTCCACGTCAGAGATCCGATACGAAGAGATCAGCGTCTTAAGAAGCTCCTCCTGATCCACCATCGGGTTGCCTTGCAGCATGGAATACAACTCCACGAACTGCTCCCTGTCGAGGGACTCGATCAGCGGCTGCATTGAGCCAGCCTGAACACTGATAATAAAGTTAAGAAGAAAGTCCGACTGCTGCACAATCTGCATGACCGCAGAATGGCCTTCACGGGCCATGTTCACTGCGAAGTTGTCAGGAGTATACCGCTGATCTCCCATGATATTAAGACAGCCTGTGACAATCTTCTTATAGGCTCCCCCAATGACAGACTGCATCCACTCCCGGTTTACAGAGCCCGCAGAAGCGATCAGAGCAGACTCTGTCGCCGTTCTGCGCGGACTTGCGCCCTGTACCAACTCGTTGACAAGCGTGATCTGCTCTTCGTAGATCCTCGCGTCGTTCTCCAGTTCCAACTGGCCGTCAGGCATCCGGCCCCACTGCAACTCCCTGATATTGTTGGGATCTGCAATGATAAGGTCGCCATCGGAAGACTTCTTCAGCTTCTCCGCAATGAGCGGTTCCTTCTTGGCCTCATTCGGAGACAAAACCGTCAAGCGCGGGAACCGCTTTAGAAGGTCAGCCCTACGAGAGACAGACTCGACCATCACGTTCTGGAGATCTTCGATGTATTCAATCGGAGGAGTCGGCCAGTACCCGTCACCTGACGCATCGAACTTGATCGGGATATACTGGAAGCCCTCGGGCACCAAGTATCCCTGACCGTCTTCAAACTCGCCCGTCATCAAAGGCTCGCCAGTGATCGGGTCAGGAATCGTCACTGCCTCCTGCCGAAGGAACGGATGGGGTTCGTCGCGGATGAACCCGTCCACTCCATCAGCCATTGCATACAGCTTCCGATGCAGACGGTCGTGGATCTCCCACACCCGCACCATCTGACCATGCTCGATGGAGTCCTTGAACGACTGCAACTCTTCGTCGCCTTCTTCGCCAGGGATCTTGATGCGAAGCATATCCGCATCGTCATCAGAGATCGACGTTGGCTTGATCTGACGGCGGTTCTTGTAGCGTTCGTCTTTACGAAGGAACTCCCACGGCAACCACTGCTCCTCAATGATATACCGGCCTTCGCCAAGTATATGAGGAGGCGTGATGGAGTCGGTTATAATGTTCTGCGCGGGGATTCGACGCACATAAGGGAAATCGTCCCTCATCGAGTCGTTAGAGACGTACGGGGCAATCGAATCGTCACCGGTAGGGTTGTAGCCGATCTTAAGCCAGCCCACTCCGTAAAACAGAGCATCGAAGATCGCCTGCTGAACGTGTTCCTTCACGCCCATTAGCTGAATACAGTCGTTGGCGACCTTTTCCAGCAACGTGGAGGACATTTCAGCATCGTCGTTCTCCACTCGCAAGAACACGCGAGGATAGTGAAACGACGTGCTTGCGATAATCGCCCGAACTGTAGGATAAAACCGGGATATGCGAATTACGCGATCCAATCCCTTGATCGCGTCCTTGTAATCCAGGTCATACCGCTGCAAGAGACGATTGGAGTTCTTGACGCGCTCTTTGCGAGCGTCCTTGCCAATCTCAATCGCCCTGCGCCAGTATTTAGGCGTAGCTGTATCGGCTAATTTAGATTCCTCTGCCATGTACCCAATCTACACAGTGTCAAATCCAAATGTCAAGTCTTACCCGTACCGCTTATGGGTCGTATCCTTCTCTTCAATGCTCGACAGCACGTTCCTGGCTTGAAACGGACCGCCTTGTTCCGGCTGGGTCAAAGGGGAACCTGCATACTCGTATAACATCCCCAACCCCAGCGCATCCGCTGCGTGATCCTCACTTTTGGGCTTGATAAGCTCCGGCTTTCGAGGATCTCGCTGCAAGATAGGTATCGTACGACACAGATTCGGGCATTGAGAGCGATAAACCCTCAGATCGCCTCGCGTCAAGGCGTTTTTGGTCACTCGCCAACGGTTCACCACCGCTTTATGGTCGCTTGAGGTTGGCGTCAGGTATAATCCAGCCTCCGTGAAGATGTCCGCTGCCGTGTTGGGACGATCTTCGTCCAATCGACGCCGAATGAACATATCGTGAGGAGCGTAGATCCGGTCTGGAAACCGCCCGCCGGTCCACGCATTGCCCTGAATCATGTCCATAATCCCTACGGCGTGTTCCTCCGCATACCGATCTCCCTGATAGTACTCTCCCACGACCCAGACTCGATCATCGTAGTCCGTCGCCATCAACAGGGCGCACGTAGGTGACGATTCCCCGTAATCGAGCGCCACAAACAAAGGCCAGTTGCCGGGAATCTCGTCCTCCTGGTCAGGAAGCACCTCCACCTTTGGCGAAACCCACGGGAAAAACGCCCCTACCAGAGAGTTCCAGTCCCCGTCCAGCCACGCCTTAACGAGTTCAGGGTCGCCAACCCCCTTCAAACGCCGCACGTAATCAGGGTCCGTATCCAGCAGCTTGCGGTTGTCCTGCACCCTGGAAGGGATGAAACAACGCACCATCTCCGTCTCAGGATCTACGAACGGCTCCACTTCATCCAAAGGAATCGGACGCGAAGGGATCTGGAAGTAATCCTGCACCGCACGATGACCCGCCCCGCCAGGGTTGCCCGTTGCCCGTATCCGCTTGTTGCGAGCCGAACCGCGCAGCCTCGACTTCATCCGGTTGTAACAACTCAAATCCGACCACTCTGGAAGCTCGTCCCAGCCAATCCAACTCAAAGACCAACCCTGATACTTCACAAAGTCAAACACCGTCTCGAAATGCCGGAACTTCAGCACAGAACCGCCAGGAAAGTTCCACTGCGAAGACCCCACCTTGAAATCTCCACCCAGATGAGGATAGAACTGCTGAGAACGCATTACCAGATCCTCCAAAGCAGGATGAGACTGTCGGAACAACACGCCCTGCCAAGACGAACCCTGATCCACGTCCGTTAGAAAATCACCCAACAGAAAGTCCGACTTACCTCCACCCGCAGCCCCACCAAAGAACAACTCGTCCACCGATGGACCCGAACGAATCGCCGCACCCTGCGGCCCAGGCTGAGGCGACCAGACGTTCTTAGGCACTCTTCTTCTCCAGCTTCAGACTTTGCTTCCATTCCTCCAAAGTGACCTCCCGCTTGGGAATCACTACCTCACCCAAGTCCTTGCCATCCCTGCCCGTCACTTCAGCCCGCTCCACATACCCACGATCCTTCGCCAGACACTTCAACGCAAACAACACCGAAGGCACGTTCCCTGCCTCCACCAACTCCACCAGCTTGGATTCAGCCAGATCGCAGAACTCATTGCGAGCGTCATCCCGCACCTCTCTCAGCTTCTCCGAGTCCTTCACACGCCGCGTCAAGTTCCTGCGAGTCATCCCCAGCCGACGTGCCGCAGCAGAGACAATCCCGCGAGACTCCTTCAACGCCTCAATCACCCGCTCTTCCGAATACACAAAGTTCTTGCCCGCCATTGTCCAATCCTCCTGTAACAAATCGCAAAAGCTGCTCAAGTTACACAAATATACAGCCCAGCCGCCGCGTACTCCAGCGAAACATACGGAAACGTGCCGAGACGCGCCCGAGCCGCCGAGTCGCCTTACAACGCAATTTTGGCTGCGGGGTCCGGCCAAGACCCCTGGGTCCCCCCTGGCGGGTTCGTCGCCACCAGGGCGGCAGGTTCGCTGCCGCCGCCGCCGCCGCCGCCCTGCCCTGCCCTGCCCTGCCGCCGCCGCCGCTGCTGCCGCCCTGCCGCCGCAGACTACCGCTACTGCCGCCGCCGCCCTTAAGGCGTATGCTTGCGCGCCACAGCCAGCAAGCGGCAGGGCAGCCAGCACCAGGGCAGCCAGCAGCTTGTAGCACCTTGTGCTGCCCTGGCACCTTGGAAAGCCTGTAGGGGTAGTCTGTAGCTGTAGACGTATCGATACCTTTTGGCTTGGGAAAAGTGAGACACCGGAAGTTTCTTTGCTGGGCAGCGAAAACGAGCCCGTTATATCTCTTGACAGTAGCCCTGGGCGTTATTACTCTTGAGGTGCGGTCAGGATAACCTGCCGCTGCTGCTCACCTTCACAGAGAGAGAAACCCTATGGCAGTAAAGCCCTTGACAGACTTACAGAAGGTCGAGGTTTTGACCGAAGCCCTGAAGGCGGTACAGGTGGAACTTATCACACTCGCTCCATACCTAACGGGTCGCTATCAATCGAACGTGCAGGGAGCCGTCGAGCACATCCGTAACACGCTGGAAGAAACCGAGTAAGCACAACGGCAGGCTGTGGTCCCACAGCCTGCCGTTGCTGCTCACCTTTAGAGAAGGAAACAACCCGATGCATATCGTACGCCACAAGAACCTGAGTCGAGTTCAGATGGCAGAGAAACTTCGCGCCTATCGTAAGGACCACGACGGTATCGAGTACTCGGTACTGAGCAGCGGAAAACGTACCCTGTCTGTCTTCCGCCCTGGAAGCCGAAACTATTTCTATGCGGAGGCCAGGTGATGCAAGTCATCATACCTTCATCGGAAGCCGATAAGCTACTTGCTGCTGCTTCGCTGCCGCGTTACTCCGAGACATTGCATTCAGATGGGATATTGTTAGCCACCGGCGCGAAGCTGCGGGTGCGTGAAGGTCAATATGTCATCACCGGATACGCCTACGACGGCTCAGATGTCGCGGAGATTACCAGATGAAGATTCAATACTTCAAACGCGACGTGTACGGCAACCCGCTTTTTTACATCGTCGGTGAGCAAGCGGAAGCCTTGCGACGTTTGACGGGCAAAAAGACAGTTGATCAACGCGACATTACCGCCCTGGAGGCACTGGGGCACACTTTTGAACTGGTACATGAAGGGGAGTATTAAGATGAAAAAGCTCTTGATCGATATCAACCTGGAAAATGCCGCCTTCGAAGGTGACGATGCTGGAGCGGAAATAGCATCTATCCTCAGGGATTTGGCCGATAAGCTGGAAAGCTCGCCTATCCTGGCTTGCCCTGCCGCTTCTGACGATGAGCTTTTGGCCGCTCTTTACGACGTCAACGGAAATTGTGTTGGAGCTTGCGAAACAAGAGAGGTGACAAGGGAAGCGACCGTAGGGGATCAGCACGGTGCGTATTGTCTCCCCTGGTAACTCAAAACTCGGCAAGCTGCCCAACGTCTCCCTGATCCCTGGGTGTGTCGGAGCTTGTGAAACAAAAGAGGTGGCAAGGTGATCGTCTCTCCTGGTAACTCCAAACTTGGCAGGCTACCCAACGTGTCCCTGATCCCTGGGAAGGATTGCACCAACTGTAGCAAGTGCGCCAAATCCTGTTACGCCTTGAAAGCTTTTAGAGCGTACCCAAGCGTTAACAAATCGTGGAGCGACAACAGCGAAACCTTGCGGAATAATCCTGCCGAGTATTTCGCCGAGGTACGGGTTTATCTGTCGAAGCACAATCCAGTACTGTTCCGCATTCACGTTGCCGGTGACTTTATCACTCAAGAGCATCTCGACCAATGGCTTGAGGTCGCTAAAGAGTTTCCAGGCACTCGCTTTCTCGCTTTCACCAAATCGTTCGCGTTTCTTCCGCTCCACAGTACCCTACCAGAGAACATGTCGCTTGTCGTTTCAATGTGGCCTGGAATGAAAGCGCCGGCGCGAAAAGGTTACGCTATTGCGTACGCAGGAGATGCTGCCGATTACCAGGGAGCTCACAATAAGCGGGCAGCAGCAGCCGTCGATTGTCCTGGAAATTGCGACACTTGCGGGATTTGTTGGTCCCTTGCTAAAAAAGGGCAGGATGTAAACTTTCCCTTCCATTAACATTTTCGCTGTACAGCGACAAACTGCCGCCCTGGAGCAAGGGCGGCAGTTTGCCGTTCTGCCCTGCAAGGGCAGGCTGCTGCCCTGCCCTGCAAAGGGCAGGCTGCCGCCCTGCCCTGCAAGGGCAGGCTGCCGCCCTGCCCTGCAAGGGCAGGCTGCCCTGCCCTGCAAGGGCAGGCTGCCGCCCTGCCCTGCAAGGGCAGGCTGCCCTGCCCTGCAAGGGCAGGCTGCCGCCCTGCCCTGCAAGGGCAGGCTGCCGCCCTGCCCTGCAAGGGCAGGCTGCCGCCCTGCCCTGCAAGGGCAGGCTGCCGCCCTGCCCTGCAAGGGCA
>Ga0080013_1003501_pt1 | contig 16442 bp, 37 predicted proteins | sample ETNvirenome_6_85_FD_69236 | JGI IMG/M metagenome (GOLD analysis project Ga0080013, IMG submission 69236) | Marine viral communities from the Pacific Ocean - ETNP_6_85 (SPADES assembly) (version 2) | ecosystem: Environmental > Aquatic > Marine > Oceanic | place: Pacific Ocean | collected 2013-06-19 | reverse complement strand
TAAATAGCTATAGCAACCATTCCACAGTTTCCCCAAAGTTCGGGGTCTTCACTGGATTCTGTGAACTCTCGCCAATTTTCAAGTAGGAGTTTCATTTTCTTTCCTCTTAAAAAGTGTTAAATAATACTGAGTGTATTTAACTGCTTTGTCATTCATCTTTTTTATATTTTGAACGCCTCCTAGTTCTTTTGTGTGTGGCTCTAAAAGTGTTTTTTGATATAAAATAATGGGACCTCTTCCAACTCCAATATTTCTATTTGAAATTTCATCAATAAATTTATCAGGATTAAAATTCTCTTCTTCTGGAAATAACTTGTGGTAAAGATACGCATACTGCTTGGTGTGTGCTATCAATTCTCCTTCATCGAAAATATAATTGATTTTTTTCAATTCATCATCCAATGTACCGCCCGCGCCTTGAGCGCCCTCGTGTTCTTGCGTGAAAATATGTTGTAGTTCATGTTGAATAAAAGATTTAATTGCTAATATATCAGTATTTAAAAAACCTGATATTTTCATCTTGGCGCCATAGTCAGGATACTCCGCTGTTACAAAAGAAGCACCGGGTTTTAAAGCTGTTGGGTAAAGAAGGAGTGCTATGTTTTTTGGTTCAATAGGTATCTCATTAAATAAATTTTCATCTGTAAACAAGAATTTATTACCAGATCCTCTGAAACCATAATTTTCAGGTTCGATGGCGCCAGATCTTATCAACTGCTTGACTCTCGTTTGATCTGGATTTTGATCCATAATGTCTTTTAATGCGGCTACGAATTTAGAGATAATGATATAAATTTTCTTTAAAGCTTGATTTTGTTCAGGAGTTAATTCGTGTTCTTTCTGTTCATTTAAAAAACCTCGCCAATTTTCAAGTAGTTGTTTCATTTTTCTACCAATTCCTTATTAATTATATCATACCCATCGACGGATCCGACGTTATATTTATCAAATCCTTTTAATATAACTATCTTTTGTTCTGGGAATTTCCCATAATTTATGAAATAAGCCGCTTGCCCAACAACTTCCGTAAACAGAGCTTCTCTCGCTGCTTCCGGAACTGTCTTCATATGCCCATTAAATGCTGCGATCTCACCAGGAAGAGTAAAATCTGTGTCTCTTTGACAATGTGTCATATAATCGTGTACTGCTCTCATCTTAGCATTTAACTCGGTATCAAAAATAGGATGTTCTGTTCCTCCTGTCCATATTTTGAGTACTCCATTTTGCATGGCATCTTGGCACATTTCTACTTCCGAGGGATATGGATCGTAATCTACAAACTGTATATCAACTCTAGATTGAATTTGTTTAAACATTTTATCAGTGAATGGGCCCAGAGCTTCAAAAGAAGAAACTGCTTCGGGATCATACGACGGCGCGTTCTTATACGCTTCCGCAACTAATTTGCCGTATAAGTCCCAACCGTTTGTGCCGGGTTTAAGCATGAGTTTTTCACTTAATAAATACTTCTTCCAATTTTCAAGTAGTTTTTTCACTTTCTGCTCCACACTACATTTCCTTCAAGATCTTCGATCCTTAAGGGATAAATGGTTTTTTCTCCGTTATATTTTATGGCGGATGCTTTTGAAAGAATCTGTTCTTCAAATTGTTTAAACATTTCAGGATTAATCTCGGCCAATTTGCCAGCAATTTTAGATAATCTAGCTGCTTCAGCTGTGCCGGACACACGGGAACAGTCTTGTTTCATATATAGTAATTTAATAGTCGGAGGCTTCTCGCCTGCGTAGGTAAACATGTGAGGGGGTTTGATCAAATACTCTCTTGCTCGCTCGGGCTTCCTCTTCGGAAACCTCGACGTCATATCAAACTCATTCATATTGTCAGCAAAGTACTCAAGATTATCGATCATAAATTCAGCAAATCCACAAGCATAAATCTCATAGTCAATGTCAAAATTTTCCGGCGTCACTGGCTCATCACTAACAATAATATATCCAATGGGAGGATCGTCTGGACATGGAGCTTCCTTTTGTCCTCCGGCAAGTATGTGATTTTTGGCGTGACTTTGGGCTCGCTCAAGACTTGTCCAAAAATAGAATCCTTCACCTTGGCCAAACCCTTTCGCTTTTCGGTGATCAATTCCTTTGGCGAATGCTTCTGGTGGAGAACAAGTTGCGTGGTATAAAAGCATACCTTCGCCTTGTTGTTCTTCTTTTAAGAATCTTTTCCAATTTTCAAGTAGTTGTTTCATTTTCACTGTCCTCTACTTCCCATTGATCAGGGTTACTTAAATATTCTTCTAATTGAGCAATGCTTGATTCTGCAGACGTATGTTCAATGGCATGCCCACCGTGATCTCTCCATGGACCGATATATTTTGGCATATCGTCAATAAGCACATTCTTATATTTCTTTCCGTCCGGAGATTCGGTAATTGCAAACTTGTGCTTGTCAACAGTTAATTCTACTTCGTTTGGTCTGGGGCTTATATTGTTGTGAACCCACATTCGCTTTCCTTCCTCAGAGTCCATATCCCACGGTGCAGACAAAATATGTGGATCATACTGTGAAAGATGTTCCCATAATTTATCAGCGCCTTCCATTTTTGGCAAAGTACCCCAGAAATCAACATCATTGTTCATAACATTAAACATAAATTTAACTGCAGCAGTATATTTCGGATTTTTTTTGAAACTGTGCCAAAGCTTTTTTGAACCAATAATCTTAATTACCGCTTTTCTGTGCTCTGAATTGACAGGCATATCCGCTCTATCTAAAATACCCTTTGGTAAGTCCACAAGAACACCATCCATATCACAATAAATCTGAAATGGTAACTTTTTCAAATATCCTTCATTCTCGCGAAGGAAGTTTCGCCATAATTCTAAACTCATAATCATGCATTAAATAGTGTTAAACTATTGTATTTTAACAAAATATATATTTTCACGAAGTGGCGTAAAAGTTATCTTTAACTTTGGTGCACCAACTAATAGAATCATTATTCCGTTGTTATGTTCCTTAAAAGAGTGGGGATTATAATCTGCAGAGGTATTTGCCGCGGCATTATACAGCATATTTCTCAAATGCCGGCGGTCACCATAAACATAGTACTCCGGATTCTTGAGATCTCTGGATTTTGCTTCAATTTTAAACCCTGGTCCTAAAATCGAGTATAGAATCTGCACATCGTACTGCATTTTTCGTTGCAGACGTGCGTTCTGACGGTCGTAAGGCTGTGGTCTCCTCAAATCCTCTATCATCCCCTGTAAATGGGCATCTGGGAGCATCCCAGGCCCGTTTTGGGGTGGTATCTGCGCTTGTTGACGTTGAGGTGGAGCAATTCGCTCGGAATTCCGGAATGGATTGTTCCATGCATAGTATGGATGTGTCCTGGAATAACAATCTGCGAACCTTTTTGCCATATTTTCAACAATTTTTGTTTTTTGACGGTTATTTTTTACAAATTTATAGATTGCTGCACGATAATCTGAGCCCGTTCTCCTATTTCTATACGTTTCTTCCAAAAAAGAGGCCAAATGAGGTGCGAAAAGCATAAATGGACTACAAGAACTCTTAATAAATTCATCCGAACCGGGCTCACAGCCATAAAGTCGCTGTACTTTCTTGAATAATTTGGACTTTTTGGCCAATTTTGGTGAAAATTTGGTTTCTTTGTACATTAAAGCCGTTGCAACGAAGGGATCGATGCCATATTTACGTGCTTGTTTGTTAGTTGCGATGCATGCAGAGTAGGCGGTGTTGAAATCATCCTCATATAATGGAAGATGTAACGAACGCCCGTGCGGATCCTGGCCACTTGACCGCGGAGCCAACAGTGCTGCGCACAGAGATAAAATCTTTATCATTTTGATATTCCTATGTTTCTTACTATTATACTAAATTTGAAACGAAAAGTAAAGAAAAAAATGAAGTATTTTACGGCTTATAATTAGTTTGTTCGGCCCAAGAAAGCTCTTCGAAAAAAATTTTATACCCGTTTTGCCCGGTTTAATCGACCGAAAATTTTTCTCAACACAGTAGTAGTAAACCACTAGCATTTCGCTCTGCATCAAATTGCTTTATAAATTCCCTCGCGCATAAACTTAGCTCCCAATCACTAGCGCCTATCGATAAGGTCTTTAATTGATAAAATAAGATTGATTCGCGTAAGTCTAATCCATATTGACTTACGACATCAGGGGCTTTCTTCATCTTTAACCTCTGTTTTTGAAATTACCTGTGCAAACCCTAGCTCGAAATCTATATCATTAATAGTAGTAACAACACCGTCAAAAAAGTATATATCGTAAAAAGCGGATGCATAAATATCGCTAATATCGATTGCAGCCACCACATTGTGGGATTCCGCTCTAATAACGATACCATACATTTTGGCAACGGTATCTTTACCCCAATAATAAGGCAAGTTGTGCATGTGGCCGACTTGCGCAACAGTATAACATATAAGATCACCAACGTTCGCTAGGAGTTTCATGTGTATAAATAGTGTTTAATGGCTAGTTAATTGTATGCAAGAGCTATTATTATTTGTCGACGATAACATATACTTGATATTATGTATGTTTATGGCTAGCGCGATAACGTTGGCCATGGCAATATCGACACAAAATAAGAGATATGCAATGTTAGAAAAAAAGTTCGAACACAACACAATTGTACTCGCACAAATGTTGCTTAACCAAGCCAACTATATCGAGAAGCTAGAAAAATCAGTTAATCAGACATTAGATACACTGAAGAATATCGATACAAATCCTTTTGATCAAGGGATGTACGGCTATTTCGAGTGGGGCGAAACAATTAAACCAGATGAACCAACAAAAGATATAAGATTACAGCTAGTAGATAACCCGCCCGGAGAAGGGGATACTGAAGATTAATCAGTCCCCCATGTGGTTAAAGTCGTCATCGTCATCATTATCCCAATAGATCTTAGCTAACCGTGCGCTGCCCATGGGGTCGACCTTGCGCATGCGTTTTTTAATAGTAGTATCATTCGCTCCGGATATAACCTCTACGTTCCCGCTGGTAAAGTCGCTATCTTGTATAGTCATATGCTTCCTATTTGTACTCATATATATAATATAACGTTGTCTAACTTCGTCTGTAGCTATCACGACCGCTAGCTGATTTAAATACCATCCGTACTTATTACCAACTGCATGACAGAACAGCAAATCGCCAGTATCTGCGAAATCTGGCCATGGCTTCTTCTCTTTCATGCTATTAAATAGCTAATTGCTGGGAATTGTTAAATTCTCGCAATTTTTTTTGGGCCGTTTTTTTATACTGCTAATATTTCGATATCTTTACGCTCTAGGTCCTGCGCAGTAACTTCCGCCCAACGTCCGGTGTTTAATATTACTTTATATCTGGTCATCTTTTTATTTTTACTTATCACCAAACCAATATCACCTCTTTTAGCTCTGAAGGTTATATCTCTTACATGATGTTCTAAAACTGTCGGATCCATGTCAACGTTTATTCTTATTAAGTGTCCGAGTTGCAACTTGTCTAAGTCAGAAGGCTTCATACCAGTAACTAGGCAAAAACGTAAAATCTGGCAAATTTTCCTAGCGCTCTAACGCGTGTATTAAGCGCAGCTATCCGCCATGCCCTTATAGGGACATAGATTGCCGGCCTGGGTACCGGGGGGGAGGGGGGTGGTGCTAGGCTTTGCACGCTTTTTAAAATCAGTGGAAGGCTTGGCTAAAAGACTGTCACAGTTTGCTAGCCTTATCTGTGTTGGCTTATCTACTTTCTTATGTGGCTCAAGTAGCAAAGAGCTTTATATTGTTGGTTGCTTCCAGGTCTTTCCTAATATAGGAGGGATATCTTTATTAGTTCGCCGTGCCTTCCACTGAAGTGCTTGGTTCTATTTATTTTTTTTATAACCTCGCACATTTTCTGCGAGTATGACCAAGCGTTCCACAGTTGCCGCAGCGTGGTTTTTGCCCTGGCTTGCGGCCTCGTTTTTTAGTTCCCCTAAGAGAGTTCTTAACTAACCCCTTGGATTTACTGGTCTTTTCCTTAACCTGGATTTGCTCTGCATTAGGGTCGTCGGTATTAATACCAACAGATGCGAAGTCAAGGCTATCCGCTAGGTCGTCAAAGACTCCGTAATCGTCGCCAAGGTTATCCAAAAAGCTATTCAGTCCACCGTACATATTTCTCTCTCTCAACTAAGTTACCCCTTTATTATACTATACTTGAAGGGGCGTGTCAAGTACTTTTTTACTTTTTTTTTATTATTATCGCGCTTTTTTACAGCTTCTTGGCGAGATCTTTGTCGTCATCGCCAATGAAGGTCCAGTGCTGCACTTCGCCAACTGTAAATCCCTTGGCGTTGTTCGCCTTGATCGCAGGGCTGTCTGCCTTGCTAGGCATTGTTGCCACGCAGAAGCGCGTTGGCTTAAAGCGCGGATTGTCGCGCTTCAATGCGGCGGCGAAGTTCAAAGCAAGAAGGCTGCGCGCACTGTCGGAAATGTCACTGTTGCGGAGAACGTCGGCAATAAGTTGGTAATCTTTACGAGTCAAATGTTTTCTCTTTTTTAAGTTATACCCCATTATAGCAAATATAACAGGGCTTGTCAAGAAAAAAATAAACTTTTTTTATTATTTATCCGTTAGCATTTGAGTTACGAAGATGCAGCACAATCTCTTGTAGCTCTGTTACTGCGCGTTTAAGTTGCTCCACCTCATCGCGCAGAGCGGAAACGCGGGCCGATGCATATGCTGCCCGCTCTGCGGCATGTGTTGCGGTGTTTGTTGCTACTTCAACAGCCTTTTGTGTTGCTGCGTTCGTCTTAGTAGATGTTTTTGTTGCTGTTGCCATTAATAAACCTCCGTTAGTTAGGCGTGTCTTTATATTACCACATTTTAAAGCAAATGTAAAGCTATTTCTTTGGCATGGATCTTGCTATATCAAAAAGTGTGCCAAATAAAACAGTTGACAAATCGTTTCAGCGCGTATATATTAAATCGCACCGCTTCTAACTACCCATTACTAAACTAAAAAAAAGAAACCTGCACTTTTACGTCTTTCTAAATATGCGTTTAGGCGGTACAGGCAACGCCACATTATTATTTAAAGATCATCTAGCGCATTCATTACTAACTCTTGTAACTCTTCTTCTGTAGTTACATCAATAAATCCTTGCTCAACTAATATATCAAGCATTCCTTTTCTATTCTGTACTAGCTTCTCACCAATATATTCTTTAGTCTCTTGTACTGTTTCTTCTACAATACGTCGAACATCAAATATAGTTAAATCAAGAATAGCGTCTGCTGAACTTCTATGTTCTCTAATGACGTTAGCCATTACTTTATTGATTACTTCTTTATTACTCATTTTATTTTTATTACCCTCGCAGCTTTTCCCATACGGAACAAAAAACACAGATCGCGATAAATCCGCAACCCAAAACTATTAAATCAAATGTGGCAGTTTCAGCCATTTTACCACCTCGGCTCTTTCTCACAAGAATCAGGATGTGACCAGTTTTCATATTGCCAATCCGAAATCTCGCCATTTTTGCAAAGTGAATCAGTCCAGTTATTCCATGCTTCGCTTCGCATACAGGAATCAATACCTTTGCAGCCATTTCTGCGCTCTGTCTGTCGAATGCCTGGAAGAATATCTTTCTCAAACATTTTAACGGCGTCTTCCCACAAAATAACTCTGTATAAATCTCTCATTTCTTTCTCTCAATAAGTTATTACTTATTATCTCACACTTTTAATATAAAGTCAAGTATTATTTTGTTTTTATTTCGGTCTTATAACGTCAATAATAAACAAGGATGTGCACGTCGCCATAGAAAAAGCTAACACAAAGAAGAACATTTCGTTGCCGGTCATTACTTTTCTCTTGTGTGCTCTTCACTGAAGTTTTTAATGTCGAGCAAGGGAAGTTCTTCAATATAAAGAAACTCGTTCCCGCCTGTGATATCAGTCCATTGATCCACAATATTGGTTACTGGCATATTATCAGGAAAGAACGGCGTCCACTCATCAACGTACATTTCAGCCCATTGCTCAAGTTGCCATTTAGCACCCTTGCGAGTTTTGAAGGCTCGCTCGTCCGTGCCGTGTTTGTGCTCATATTTTGCTAAGAAGATTTTCATTATAGTCTTCCTCCGGTTATCGCAGAGTGATTATAATCGGCTGGCTCAGAACATTCCAAAAGGTAATCCAGCGGGAACCACTGATTAACTTGAACTTCCTCGCCGGTTTCATCATCTACGTAAGCGCTGAAGACCTTTGTACGTATGGGCGCGGCTGTTTCCGTGATAATACCGAGAATGCCTGTTTCTCTGAACCTGATTAAATCGCCTGTCTTCATTATAGTCTTCCTCCGATCATTTTGTTCTCGTCGTATCCAATAACTTCCAAGTCCATAGAATCAACATTAAATGGGTGTATACGACCAGCGACCATAACCTGCCACACTGGGCTTCCGTCATGGGGCCCAATAAGCATTCCAGCCTTGCCTTTATACTCAGGATAATATTCTTCACTGAACTTCACCAAATCACCAACTTTCATCTTTTTGGCTCCTTAAACAGTGGGTACAATGATAGGTTGCAGATGATCCCAATGGACAGATACGATCCCATCATCTGGAACAACAATATCATATTGTCCAGACTCTTTAAAATCGTCAGCTTCTCCAAGCAACCATGCTTGTGTGCAGGTTTTATCTTTGTGTTTCCACAAAACTTGTGCGCCCTGCTCGGTGAACTGTAACGGGTTATAAGTCATAAAATCACCATAAAACCCATAGCTCATTTTCTTTTCTTTGTGTTCGTTCATTCTATTTTGCCTCCTCGGCAGTAACCACTTTAAAGGTAGGTTTGGCATAGTTTCCACACCAAACGCCCTTGCCCTCGTGTAAGAGTGCAACATCAACATAATCAAACAATGGAGGGTTGTTCAGTGTATCGGGCCGAATAGCTACGACAACACCCAAACAACCAGCAGGATAAGGTCCACCAGAAACTTCTGGGTTATTCCATACTGGGCTAACATTCTTTACTACATCGCCTACTTTCATCTTTGATCTCTCTCTCAATAAGTTATTACTTATTATCTCATATTTTTAAACAAAAGTCAAGTAAAAAAATAAAAAAAAGAGCAGTTTTTCGTCTTGCTCAGGAACCTCATTCCTAACCCGCCAAACAGCGGATAACTAACAGTTACGAGTTTGCCCGCCGTGCGAGCGTTTTGGCAGTTGCGCTATTTGCACACGCCTCATGCTGGCCGCTTGCATAGCGAACATACCACTGATTAATACTACTATCGAAGACTACTGTTGCCATTTTTGAATCCTTGGCTTAGGGTTTTTGATTATTTATACTCTTATTATCTCATACTTTTTAATAAAAGTCAAGAACTTTTTTATTCAGGAAGACGAAATCCAATCTTGCGTTGTGGCTCTTCTTCCTCTTCTCCGTAAAAGTGATTCACGATCTGTTGTGCTCCATCGAGTCCAGGCGCTGCAAGGCGCGTTCCATCTGGAAATGCAACGAGGCATGTACCATCGGCTTCTCTAACTACTACGGGGACAATAAATGTTTCTTCCATCTTTCTTAACCAGTCTAAGTTATATATATATTATCTCATACTTCTTAATAAAAGTCAAGAACTTTCTTCATCAGCGGGCAAATCTTCTGCGCCTTCAATCTCCGCGATACTTTTAAGAATCGCTTTCTTATCGGAGAATAAAAGTTTAAGATGGCCGCCGACATAAGCCTGAAGCAATAAATCAAGTTCAAAGGTTGTTTTGCTTTTTGTGGCCCACGCACAGGCTTCAGCCACAAGTTTAGTTACTTCTTCGTCTTTCATCTTTCGTTCACCAACTCCAAATCTTCGGCCATTTCAATCAAGGTAACTTGAATCAGACCATTCCACTGAACCTTCAATATTAACGGGATGTTAGGCGGCTCATGACCTTGAAGTATTTCCGTGACAAGACCGTAACCTTTTCGGGCCTGGATTCTTTTCTGATAATCAAAGTGGTTGCCCTCTTCATCACTAGGTGCCCCGGATCTGTACCGGACTAAATCCCCAATATTCATCTAGTTCATAACTACATAAACAAAGGTTAATATAACAGTATAAAATGCAGAAATCTTCGTTAGAAGTTTCAAGTTATCTTTTGTTTCATCTGAAAACATTATCTAATCTCCTATAAGTTTATTTAAAAAATCCGTGGCCCATTTAGAGTCACTTTTAGTTACATCTAATCCGTCGTTAAGACTCTCCGCGACATTACGAAAAGCCCTCGATGCAGACTTATGAATCTGAACAATCTCTTCGGTTGTCAGCCTCCGACCGACTTCATTCCATAGAGCACACTTTTTCGAGGCTTCAATGTTGGAAGTGAATGCAGCAGATATTTCTTTGATATTTGTTTTAGCCATTTTTAAACCTCCTTAATCTAATATAGCAAATAAAATACTTTTTGTCAAGTTATTAATCATCAATCGCGATAACTCTTTCACTTGTTTGAAAATATGGGTGTCGCGCATAATACTCAGTGGTCATCCACATGCGTTGACACTTGCTAGATTTTGGCTTCGGAGCGCACATATCTGTTAGAACGATATGGCCATCGAAACCGTTTTCGTTTACATATTCAGTCGGAGGGTCGAAGTCGGTGCCACCGTAACGGACACGCTCCCATTTACGCTTTTCACCCTTTTTCCAAACATAAATCTTATCCTTTGCAACGTCAGAGTCGAACGGCACGACCGTAAACTCTGCGAGGTCTGCCAGCTTGTTTAACTCTGCGAAGAACTTGGCAAGCATATCATCAGAAACAGAACCAGATTGGTCAATAGAGATTGCAATCTTGGCCTGTCGGCTCGTTTTGCGGCCTGGGTGGATGTAGGGATAACGGCGATTGATTCGCTTGATTGTAGAGGATTTGCTGGCCTTCTGAGACGTCTTAACAAAGTATCGAAGAACCTTTTTCCAATCGATCTTGGAGTTGAACGCCTTCATGATTTGTTTGCGAACTTCAGAAGACACAGAGCCCCAAGAGTTTGACTTTGCAGACTCTTCAGCGGCTTTGCGAAGTGCTTCTTTTACTCGCTCTTTAGCAATCTCTTTTGTTGCAGCATCGGCCTTATCCCACTCATCATGAGAATCAAACTGTCCTTGATCTCCAAGCTCTCCATTTCCTTCGCCCTCTTGGCCTTCTCCCTCTCCAGATTCGCCCTCGCCTTTTTCTTTCTCCGGCGGGCGCTTCTTTAGCTCTTCCATATAATACTCAGAAGACATCCCCAACGGCAAATCTTTAAACGGTCCTTCTCCTGGCATCAAACAACCTTCTGGAAGTTCTCCGCGCAGATGACTGTTGATTGCGAGGTCTGTTGCGAAGTTCCACATGCGGGCCAGCTTTTTATCTGCTGGTTTTCGCTCGGTAATATGCTCAAAAATGATATGATAAAACTCATGCTTCAAGATGCCAGCAACTTGTTTATCGTTCAGCTTGGCAAAGAACGCAGGATTATAAAGCATTTCAAGTTGTGCCGTGTGCGGATTCACGCGAACGCCAGCAGTAGGAATATAAGAGCAAGATATCTTCTCAATGCGGCGAGAAAGCGAAGCGAAGAAGGGCTCGTTCATGAGCAATCGCGCCGTGTGCATGTTCAGATCAAAATCAGCAATAGCCTCTTCAGTAGCTTCTTCTACCTCTTCGACATCTTTAATATCGTCAGACACTTCTATTTTCCTTCATTTAAGTTTCTATATTAATATAATAACAAATATTTAACTAAATGTCAAGTAAAAAATGGAGGAGGCTTTACGCCTCCTCCGAACTAGCCTCTGTTGCATCAGAACCAGTTAGAATCTTTACCAAGTGGTGAGAAACCTGCGTTCCATCGACCTTAGCCTGGTGCAGCTTAACCGTGTTCTGAAGCTCCCCTGCTCCAAGTACAGTCCACAACTTCATGGCCACCTCGGAAGGTAGAGCAATGAAATATTTTGCAAGATTCTGGACCTGATTTTCGGAAAGTTCATTTTTGAAGATTTCCTGAGCTTCCATCTTTTCAACCAACGCGGTGTGATCTGTGATTCCAAAGTCAGCAACCTTCTCATGCTTGCCCTCATCGAGAATCTCAAAAGGACTAACAACTCGCTCATAGTTTTGAATGTAATCATTCAGAGCTACCGCAGCTTCAAACCCAACGAATGAAGAAGCGAGAGTGAACAATACCGTTGATGCTCCCTGCTCAATGATACTAGGGCCACTTTCGTTATTGGACAAACATTGATCCAAACGCTCCCATGAACGGCGAGATGGATATACCTTGTTAGGCTCAAAATCGTCAGTGTGTTCAAGGTGATTTCGGTTGTGATTAATAAAATCCCAAACCATCGAGTGCACCCTGTCGTTGGCCCAGTTAAGCCAATCTTCAATGCTTGGCTCTACATCGAACACAGTCCAGCGGTCAAGCTCGGCGGGGTCCATTTCACCAACCTGATATTGATCTCCGTGCTCGCCACCGTTGACGGCGGCGAAGATAAGAGTATCTGGGTGAAGGTGATATCCATTTAGCTTGCGGGAATCCGTAAGCTCAAAGATGCCTTGGCGAACTTCAATAGTCGCTCGGTCAACTTCATCTAGGAAGAGTGCAACCGGGTCTTCACAAGCTGTCTTGAACCACTCTGGAGGACAGAATGATGTAACATTGCCATCGGTCTTTGGAAGGCCAACCAAGTCTCCTTCAGTCATCTGTGAGGCTCGACGCTCCACAACAGGGAGGCCAAGCATTTTGGCCAACTGATATACAACCTGTGACTTTCCTACGCCGTGACGGCCACGGAGAAGCACAGGCTTTTTAATAGCAGTTACGTGTGGTACAACTTCCAAAAATGTTTTAAAATCAACGCCCATTTTCTATCCTTTCTAACTTTCGTGTTTGCGTTTTTCGAGTTTCTATATTAATAGTATACTATAAATAGTGTCGTTTGTCAAGAACTTTCTTGAATATTCCACCAATCACATGACCAGTAGTCCGACTGGCCGTTAGATTCTTTGGGCCACTGATAAGAATGACGGTCCTGAAAGAAGTGTTTGACGGCTGCCGTATCGTTGACCCATCCAGAGGGAGGCTTAACAGTGGCACCAACAGATCCAAGCACTTCACACTTATAATAATCTTCTTGCCATCGATTATTACCTTGATCGCTTCTCCACTGTGGTCCCGTGGGCCACTCTGCGGGAGCACTAATGTTAAACATTAACGCTTGCCGTGGATCACCAAAGACACGCAAAGGCTGAACGTGTAAGAATCTTTCTAACTGAGCGTGTGCGGTGATAATAGAAATATTCCTCCACCTAATCCCAGTCACAATCCCAGTCCGGTCGCGTTCATCGATTGATGTACCAGTTCCCTGTACAAGCGAACCGACACCGAGTCCCAACTTGTTAAGATGTTTAACAAACGCATCACGAAATGCAGCCTCTTGCTTTACAACGTGGGCCATGTGTTCTTTCAGTTGACCACAACTTCGTCGATTGTGGCCCTGTTCATCACAGTATGAGCATTTACGAACCTTTGCACTTTGTTTTTTTCGTTCATACCGTTCGATACGCATCCGGTCGTTGTAGTCACGATCTTCTTCTGGCTTTGCGAGCGCCTCTTCATATCGCTCTTTTACTCGTGGGCAGCTACGCTTATTGTGTCCGGTTTGATAACACGCTGAACAAGTCACTGTTCTGTTCCAAGACATATTTTTTTCTCTCTCTAAGTTTCTATATTAATATAATAACAAATATTTACTTATTTGTCAAGTTCTTTTTTATTAATGTCAAATCACTTTTGTCCCAAACTTCTGTACCTTGAGGGCCACCGGAAACATCTACTTTGTGGCCACAAACACCAGTGATTATACCCACATACGAGTTTTGATAATACAAACTGTGGCGTTCCTCTCCGACTGTCGGGCAAAGCACTAAATCACCTATTTTCATTAATGATCTCCAGATTTCCTTGAATCACATATGTGCTGCGTCTTCCACCAAAAGGATCATCTTCAAACCCCAAGAGTTTGGCCCAAGCTCCTTGCGTTTCGGTAACGAGCCACGCGCCTTGATTGTGCTCGGTTTGAACAATAAACTTTACTAAATCACCGACTTTCATTTTGACACCAACTTAAAGTTTTCAGGGTAACGATCCAAATCTCCAACAGCGAAGTAAATCCCCATTGTCTCACCCGTCCAAAGAACGGAGGCTTTTTTACCACTGGGTGTCAGTTTCAACACGATACCAACCTGATTATGCTCGCGAGCATCGCTTTCTGTATCATAGTATTGATGATGCGGAGTATATAATATTAAATCACCGACTTTCATTCCCAGCCTCCTTCGGGAGCTTCAGAGGGATCAACCCAAGTAGCTACCCGGCAAATAAGATAAGCAAAGTTGATCAACCATACGGCGACTTCTTTCTTTACTCGTTTCATTAGAAGTTTAACTCCCTTACAAAACAAATGTCTGCATAGCAGAACTCGCCTTTGTCTTCTACGTCTTCATTCTCTTCGCCCAAACGAACGAAGCGGAAATGCTCGTACTCATTCATATCGTGAGGTTTTGATTGATCAGGTCCACCATGTTCGGTCTGCCAAGTCTCAAGACAAGCAGCGTCACAGTCCTCGACGAACGCTTGGATGGCCGCGACTTCTGGATGAGACTCATACCACTTGACCCCGCTCCAGTGCATCAACCAGCCGCCATCACCATCATAGTCTTCGTTAAGTGTGGTGGTGTCCTCAAGGACCATTGGTCGGACGCTTGGATTCTTTGCAAGCACAGTCATAAAGTGAGGCAACATTTCCTTGCTAACAGCTAAAATAACTTCAGATCGGTATCCCATATCTCTCTCTTCTATTTCTAAGTTTTTAAGATTACCCATTTATTATAACAAATATATTGTTGTTTGTCAAGAACTTTTTTAATAATCAACGCTGCCGTGCCGGATACAACCCAGTGGTAAATCATGCCAGCAGTCAAGGAGATTGCTTTCCAACATAGAAACACTACATTTTAAGTCCTTGATTTCATTCTTTAAATCCTGTTTTGAAGGATGGAGATGGCGACCGATTAAGAAGCCAGAAATAAACCCTAGAATGAGAGCGAGGATCGTTGTCTTCTTTACTCTCATGATATCACATCTAGCTTAGAGCGGGGCACACACAAAGGAGGATTGATTTCTGGAACACCCTGCAAATGTATCTGAATATATTCTTCTGTCGTCCCAGGCCACCTGCTGGCCGGTTCCATATCCATCACGATTGCAAGTTCCACTTCTTCTGGTCGCTCTTTTGCGTTCCAAGCGTATGCTACTAAATCACCGACTTTCACTGATAACCTCCAGACATCTCCATCGACAAGGGGCGAGCGCGTTAGCAAACTGTACCCAATAATCGCCATCTTCTTTCTGTCCTATAACAATGCCCACCTTATCGAGCGAACCCTGTCGATACCTAACTAAATCACCGACTTTCATTTATGACCTCCAGTTCCCCCGAAAGATGCTTTTGTCTTCTGGGCTTTTCTCCAGTCCAGCAAACTTCTATCATAGAAGGCATTGGAGGTACACAGACTACTATGCCCAACTCTTCCCATAGTTTACCCTTCACCAAATCACCGATTTTCATTTCATCCTCGCCATTTATATTTGCGGCATGCTTTTTTGGATCGCTCTTTCCTCTTGTCGCCATGACTTCCCGCACCTGTACGATTGTGCGCGTGCACCGCGTACCAGTTGCGAGGCAGAGCCTTTTTCTTTTTCTTTTTCATAGCGAGATTCCTCTACTATTAAATAGTTCATATATACATCATATCAAATAAAAAACTATTTGTCAAGAACTTTTTGAAATAACCTGTAGTTGCCTCTCCATAAATGGGACAGGCCCGACAGTCCAGCCGCCGAAAAGTCTCACCCAATATCGCCTCTTGAAGGTCAACGAAGAGCGATCCACTTTCACAATGAAGCCGACATTTGGCCTTCCATTATCCAGGTTATCATTCATGTGAGGAATCTTTACAATGTCGCCAACATCCATCATTCTTTTCCTTCAACAAACCAACCTGGAGCCTCCATACATCCCAAACCTCGCCCTTCCAGTGAAGGAGGATTTTGGCTGTGTCGGAGGATTTGCCGTTGGCTGGACTGTAAGAGAGCGATATCAGAGTCGCTAAACCGTCCTCTCCCTGCTCGAAACCACTGTCAAAACCCTGGCATTGATAATAAACTAAATCACCGACTTTCATTTTACTTCTCGATTAAGTTATATATACTATTGGTTGTCAAGAAGTTTTTTTAGAGCAATCCAGCTTCTTCGAGTACAGCCATGTACGTGCTGGGTTTGTGTTTTTTGGGGTAGTCGATTAGACCCTTGCCCTTCATCCGTAAAACTTCGTTGAACTTATTAATCTT
>Ga0080013_1003499_pt1 | contig 16457 bp, 28 predicted proteins | sample ETNvirenome_6_85_FD_69236 | JGI IMG/M metagenome (GOLD analysis project Ga0080013, IMG submission 69236) | Marine viral communities from the Pacific Ocean - ETNP_6_85 (SPADES assembly) (version 2) | ecosystem: Environmental > Aquatic > Marine > Oceanic | place: Pacific Ocean | collected 2013-06-19 | reverse complement strand
TTCTAGCTCTACTTGCTTAAGTTCTTTCTCTAATGGATCTTTTTCTTTTTTAATATCTCTTTGTAGTTTCTTTATCTCAACTTCATTCTTCCTAGCATCAAATGATAGGTGAACTAAGTTCTCAAAGTGTGTATTCTGTTCTCTTACAGATTGCCAATACTTTGCAGCTTTGGTTGGATATTTATTATCTGATAACACAGAGAATCTCATTTCTGTTTCTGTACGAAACATTTGTTTCTTCATCCATGTATCTTGTAGTTCTGGTATTAATTTCTTAAAATTTTTAACATCATCTTTATCTAAGATGTTTGTTAAATACTTTGACTCTGTTTCTAGCTTGGTAGCTATATTACGTTTTTCTTTTGACATTCTATCTCCTTTATTCATTTCTAATATCTTTATATACCTTTCTATATAAAGGTCAAGTCTACGATACTGTTATAGTCTGTAACGCGGTATCTCCTTCAAACTCTTCAGATACTGCATTAAAAGTAGTAGGGTTAGTACCACCACCAGAGTTCAACGCACTAGCAGCTGAACCAGAACCTGCGTTACCCGCATAGTTAGCACTTAAATTACCTATCTCAGTCCAAGAAGAACCGTCCCATAATTCTGTAAAAGCAGAAAAACCAGTTGGTCCTCCAGACCCACCAAATTTAACAGCATTTTGATTACTTTGTCCAGCAGCTCCACCATAACCCTGTGCATTATTTGTGTTTGCTATTTCTGTCCAACTTGTTCCGTTCCAAGATTCTACATCAGTAGTATAAGCTCCTGGATCATAGCCATTTATACACAAAGAAGATGTTGGCGTTCCAACACCACTTTGAGAATATTTATTTGTATTTAAATTATTAACTTCTGTCCAAGAAGTACCATCATATAATTCAGAATCAGTTAATCCATTAGGATTACCAGGATTTGTTCCGCCAAAAACAAAAGCAGCTGGACCTGTTCCAGATCCACCTCTATCAGCGGCTGCAGTATTTAACTCTGCACTATCAGACCAAGATGATCCGTTCCATGATTCAGAATCCTGAACTCCTGCTTGGCTAGGTCCTGTATTACCTGATGCAGCCATAGCACTAAGTGGAGTTCCATTAGTTATATTAGTTGGCGAAGTTGTGCCTCCAACCATGTCTCCAACCTCAGTCCATGACGTACCATTGTATTGCTCACTTTCAGTCTCTCTTTGTCCAGGACCCGTTGATCCGCCAGCTACCATACTTGTTGGTATACCTGTTCCTATTCCAAACATGTCTCTTCTAGCTGTATTTAAACTACCACCAGATGACCATGATCCTGCATAAGGATTATCTGCCAATGCTTGTGCATACGGTGTTGGATCTTCTGTACGGGTTTGAACTTGAAACCCCTTTATACCTTTATATTCAGACATAGCTATTATTTATCCTTTAATAGCCAACCTTGAGTCGAGTCTACGTAAACCAATGTAAAACCAGCTCTCTCGGTTGACACTGTTAAATCTGCTGCAGAACCCTGTATGTTGTGTGAGTTTCTCCCAATAGTTAAATTGTTTGTATCAAACGTACCTGCATAATCTATGAAACTTATTTCATCACCAATCGTTGCTGATCCAGGTAATGTTGCTGTGAAAGCTGCTGATGTTGTATTACAAAAATATCCTTCACCTGCTGCTGCGGTAAAGCCAGAAGTTTTTACCGCTTGCCATGATGTTCCGCCAGATACTTCAGCAAAAGATAATTGACCAACACCTGTTGTTCCTGATCCTGTTACTGATGCAACTTTTAAAAATCTATCTGCTGTTACGTTACCTGTAGGGAATTTTAATGTGTAAGATTGTGAAGCTGAGTGGGCCGGAGATTGGAGCTTAATTCCGTGGGAGTTGGACTCGCAATTTAAAACAAGTGTTCCAGGGTTAGTATTACCGCCTACAACAAACTCTCCTGTTCCATTTGGTGTTGCTGTAATCGCTCCGTTTGCACCATCTGTAATTGTAATCGTACCAGAGTTTGTGCCTGAATTTGTATCTAACGTTAAATCATACGCACCACTTGTCGTAATAGTTGCGGCAGCTGATCCTGTACCAACCACTACTTCACCAGATCCTTTTGGTGCTAAAGCTAAATCTACGTTTGAATCACTACCTGCTGCAGCTAATTTTGGATCACCACCTGTAGCGGCATTTGTAACATTTAAATAGTTTACAGCTGAAGATGTTGTGCTAAAAAATAATTGTTCATTTCCATTTTCATCTCTAATACCGTGAGAGGTATCAAAGTCTATCATGAAAGAATTGGTGTCTAAGTTACCACCTAATTGTGGTGTAGTATCATCAACAAGATCACTTGCTAATGCAACAGAATCAATTGTTGGGTTTGTACCATCTTCAGCTTTTGCATATACTAAAGATGTTTTACCATTTGCAACCGTAACACCAGAGTCTGTTCCAGACACATATTTAAATACAACGTCTTGAGATCCTGAAGTTGAGTTCTTTAAGATATAAAAGTTTTGTACATCAAGAGGAATAGTTACGTTTCTGCTTGCTGTTAATGATCCTGTAAATTCTATAATTCTATGAGAAAGCGTTGCACCCGTTGATCCATCAGATACAGATAAAGTTGTATCACCAGAATTAGATACGGCTTGTGTAGTGTAGCCACCAGATATTTGTTCAAAGATCTGTAGGTTAGTATTTGTTTTTGTTCCCCACGTTCCCGCATTTTCGCCAGTTGCCTGGAGTTCAATACCTAGGGGTGTATATGTCGATGCCATATTAAGCTGCTTCTCCTGTTACGTCGTTATAGCTTGTATTTGAGCCAGTTGCAACATCCGAATAAGAAGTATTCGAACCCGTTGAAACATTACTATAAGAAGTATTTGAGCCCGTGTCAATATCTGCATAAGCTAATACATTTACTGCTCCTACGCTTAAAGAAGCTGATACTCCTGTTAATCCCATAACCTGATCTGCTGGATCTACTGATCCTACAGAACCTGTAAATGATACACCGGTTAATCCCATAGTATCTGCAGGTGATATACTTCCTACAGAACCTGTAAATGATACACCTGTTAAATCTGCAACAGATGAACCTAGGCCAACCAAAGTTCCAACACTTAATGAAGCTTCTTGACCATCTAATGTTTGTGAATTGTTTGGAGCAATTGCTGTACCTTGTTGTGATGTAATAGCAAAACTTGGAGGGAAAACCACACTACCACCAAATCCTATTGCAGTTCCTTGAGTGGATGTAATAGCTTGACCAGTTAAAGTTACATCTTCGTTTGGTGCAACAGCTGTTCCTAAGTTTGCAGTAAACGAAACTCCTGTTAAACCCATTACTTGATCTGCTGGTGTAATTACACCGTTGGCACCCGTTATGGCTTGACCTGTTAATGATACATTTGCATCTGCAGTTGTTGTTAAAGAATCTACAGTTGCATTAAATGATAAACTTCCAAGTTCTACAGTTTTTGGAATAACTGGAGATATAGATCCAACAGATCCTGTAAAAGAAAGTCCAGTTGGAATAATGATATTTGTGCTTACTATATTAACTGAACCAATAGAAAAAGAAGAAGATACACCAGTTAATGAAACAGTTTCGTCTGCAAGATTTCCCCACTCGCCATCATTCCATGCCTTTGCGCCCCAACCGGTTGCAAGTAAAGTATCTGCATTCCAATTGGCTTGACCCCAGGTGAATCTACTCCATCCTGATTGAACCGACATGGTGGTCCTCCTATGCTAATCTTATGATAGCGTTCGTAGCGTCTGCTGTAGGAAATTGAATTGTAAAAGTTCCGTTCGTTGCAGTTTTGTCTCCACCGAAAGCAATCGCACAAACTGCATCTGTTGTACCTGATCCACCATTTGTTGTTGTGTTGTAGATCAAAGCAGCGTTTGCTGTAAACGTTGCTGAACTGTAAGTGACATCAGAAAAATCTGTAAAGGCTGTCGTTGAAGATAAAGAAACGCCTGCGTTTGTTAAAGTAGCTCCGCCTGCTGTGTAAGCAGTTCCAGAAGTATTCGTGATTTCTTCAGACGTTGAGTAGTCTGTAGTTGAAGCCCCTAACGTAGCGTCGCTATCAAACAATGCAATTTTAAAAGTATGACCGCCTGATGATTCAAAGCTGTGCTTACCTTGTAAAAGTTCTTGTTTGAAACTTGAACATATTGCCGATGTGTTTGCCATTTTTTATCTCCTTATGGTGTTGGTGAATTAACGGGTATTCTTACAGTACCATCAGTATAATCGTCTCTTCGTCTTCTACCGATTTGTTCTCCACCGAACTTCTGTACCTCTTGTTTATACTTGTTTTCATAAAGTGTCAACATATCTGCTGGGCCTTTTAAAAAGCCATAAGTCTCTGCTAGACAGCAGTATAATAAGCCATTTGGGAAGTTTAGACTGATGTAGTTTGTTGTATTATCAGAGGCCAAAGTCGCTGGCATCTTATTGTAGTGAACTCTAAATTTATAATTTGTATTAGGTGTAGGGGCTAAAAAGATACGTCCAGAATTAGTGTCTGCATCTCCTGTAGCATTACCAAACATGGCATAATACTTTGGTCTACCCTGTGCTGCAGAGGTTCCTGTAACGGGTTGATATTCTTGAAGGTATGTTACATCCTTCTTTTCTAACCAAACGTTAGTTCCTGTGAGCACAGATGAGGAATCATAGACCTGGATGCCTCTTATAAACAAGGCACCTGCTGGACAGTTAATGGTTTCCTGACCGGGAACCAAGTTTCCAGACTGTTGTTTTCTATCTGCATCAATTGGAATATCGCGCATAATTCTATATTGCGCATTTAAAATAATATTCTCTAATTGATCCGTAGATAAAACATTTGAATCTACTTCTGTGTAGTTTCTAATTTGTGTAACTAAAGTGTCGTAACTAATTCCTGCCATTATGCTTGCTGAGTAACTGGTCCTGCGGTTACTGTCATTCCTCCTGCTTCTTCTGTTACCGTTGCATTTGATCCTGCACCAAACACATACGTATCTGTTGTTACACTACTTATACTAAATCCTGACGCATTTTCAAAGACTGTAAATGCTAGGCCACCAGGGCTACCATCAACATTTCTAAATCTAACTGTATCACCATTTGATCTACCGTGGTTAGGTTCTTTCACTGTTACATTTGCAGACCCTGAAGTTAAACTAAATGGATTACCTGGTAATAAATTAGGTGTAGCTGGTTCCGTTCTATCCGGTCTAGCTCTGTTTAAACCTTGAGGATCAGCTGATTTTGCTCTTGGTTGAAGTTGTGGTTGTTTTTCTTCATACTCAGATATATGTACAAAAGATCCATTCCATTCTCTGACCATTTCTGTGTACGGAAACTCTAATCCAGATCTATCTGATATCGCTTTTGCGTATTTACCTGATGCAAATCTACCCATTAGCCTATCTCCGGAAAGTATGTTTTAGGTGTAATATGTGTACTCGTAGATGAACCATCTTCAGTTAATGCTCTATTAAATTCATCTTCATAATACAATTTCATTTCTTGTGCTCTTTGTGGAGCATATTTTTGTGCTAAATAAAAAGATAAACCTGACACCATACAAGGCACAAAACGATATGGAACATCAGTTGCATTCGTATAATCACCCACATCTTGTATTCTTTTTACAAAATAAAAGTTTAATTTGTTTCCAGCTTCTGAAGTGCCTGGAGTTAAGTATAAAGTAATCGTAATTTTATCGATAAATCTTTGTACAAAATATTGCGAAGGTGTACCTGTAGCTGTCTTATTTGATAAAGCTTGATATGTAGATCTGTTAATTTTTGTAAGCGGTGAATCAACACTTGAAGAGTTTCTGTATACTGCTTCTAAAATATCATCAACACCATAGATGGCTGTAGCATCAGAAGTGCCATCACCAGTTGATCTAAAGATTGTGTAAACGGCTTGGTTAGCAACAAGAGTAATATCATTATTACCCACTTCCCAATAGTGCAGACCTCTGTTAGCCCACTCTTGAAACATAATGTTTAAAGAACGTCTAGCAGTTTTTAATTGGTATCCAGATACTCCTTGAAGCCCAATTCTTTCGTATGCATCTTCTATGATTTCATCAATAGAAAAGTTTTTGTCAAATACGACTGTACCAGAGGTAGTGTTAGCCATTTACCCTCCTTAACCAGTATAACCGATAGTAACTGATGTCGTGTTAGTTAAATCTAAATATATACCAGTTCTACATCTTATACCGCTTCCAGGAACGTAGATGTCTAATCCTTCAGTTCCGCAATTACCTTCGAATACTAAAGCCCCAGTTGCATCTGTTCCATCGTAGATTTTAACATTACTGTTCGCAACGCCTTCAGCTTGAATATAAGTTATTCTAGCTGATGCTATAAACGCATCTGTTGCGTCTGTTGCTCTACCAAATCTACCGTCAGAAGTTCTACAAGAAAACTGTTGGTCTGATGTTGCCATTTTTTATCTCCTATTAAGTGTGGAGCCGAAGCTCCACACTAATTACCTATTAACTGTTAGCAAAAGGTGTTGCTTCAGTACCTGTACCGATCAACATAGCTTCTACTAAATAAACGTTATCTTCAAGTGCCGTGATAGTAATTGTACTACCTTTATCGCCACCTGTTGTTCCACCATTCATACTTATAACATCGTTAGCTGATGCTGGTACAAATGAACTGTTTGTTCCGTCTGCTACGTTAACAACAGTTGCGTGACCAACAAATTTGTCAGTTCCGTCTGTTTTAATATCGCAGTCCGTACAATCTGTGCCTACAAAAAATTTGTAAACAGCACCTAAATGGTTAAGTGCATTAGGGTCATTGTCTCCAGCAGAAGCACCTTTGCTATCTGCTTTGATTGTTGGAAGTGTGATTGCTCCATCTGCATCATTTACTTTGATAACTTTACCTGCGTGAGCAGCGAAAGTTAAAGTAGTTTCTGCTGTGATGTTAACAATCGAATCAGGTCCTGCAGTAACAAATCCTCTTAAAGATTTTACTGGTCCTGAAAACGTAGTTTGTGCCATAATTATATCCTCCTAGTTTACAGATTATAGTCTCTAGGCCGTCGACTATACGCGTCTATAATCCTTAAATAATTGTATAGTGAGTTTGTTATATAGTAGATTTTTAAAGAGTGCAAGAGAGCCCGTGATGAAGTTGCGTTTTTCGCGGTGTAGCTTTTTACTAAGTAGCTACTGAAACTTCGGGGGCTGCATCGTCTATTTTATTAGCGAGATTAGCAATCTTAGCTTCTTCTTGCTTAATCTGATTAACAACTTCTCTTATCTTATTGTCAATCCTAACCATATCCAAAGTATACCTTTGGTTATCTCGCTGATGAACCGCCCATTCTGTCTCGAGACTCCTCTTCTGCTTGTATAAGTCTCTGACTTGTAGTTGCATCTATAACCTCCTCATAGGTTATCCAAGTTTTAAACGGATTACTAAATCCATCTTTTTCCCATACAATATCATTTTGTCCTAGTTTGTCAACTAGTGCATTTTCAAAGGCTGTATCATTATCCTCTGATGTAAGGTTAAAATCGGCGTAATAACCCCTAGATCTGATCTGTACACGGAAATTTTTCATGGTTGCCTTTCTTCTTTATCATAAAAAAAGGGGGCTCGGAAGCCCCCTTTTAATTTTAATTTAGTAAGTATTACGCACCTTCTACGCCGAAAATACCTCTAGGGTCTGATACGCCAAATACGTATCTTTCTCTAGCTTTGTATCTTACGTTTCCAGTATCGAAGTCACCTTCCATTTTAGTTGTGATAGGTGCTCTTTCGAAATACTTCATACCATTTGGTACATCTGTAATGATGTAGAACGCGTCCGTGTCAGTTAAAAAGTTATTAACTCTGTAACCTTGAGGGACCATTCCCATAGATGCGATAGCATTTACATCATTGTCAGCTGTTCCTGTTCTGCCTTGAGATTTCATCAATCTTTCAGCTGTGAATTGTAGTTCACTTGGAACAATCATTTTCACACCTCTAGCAGCAATCTTAAGACCTCTTTCGTCTGTCATTGCAGCAATGTCGATTAACGACTGCTCTAATGAAGTTTCGTTTAAGTCAGCTTGCGTGCTTAAAGTGTTTTTAAATGATCCCGCTATTGTCGTGTGAGCAGTGTTAAATAAAGAAACACCATCACCTGAATCAAAGTTGTCCGTTGAAGGAAGACCTTGAATTAACGGGTTAACCGCTTTCACTTGTTTTGTGTTTGCCATCGATCTAGCCAAAGCTTTCGTGTATCTTGAAGCTAGTTTGTCGTAAAGGTTGTCCTCAACTGCTTCCTCAGTGATTGAAAACCCAAGAGCTATTGTCTCGTGAGTGTATCTCGCTGTGAAAGTTTCTTGAGCACTATCGAACGCTACACCAGAACCTTCTGGTTTTGTTTGCGCTTGTCCGAAACCTGACAACATAACTTCTTCTTCAAAAGCTCTGTCAGATGACTCTGTAGTATAAATTTCAGCATGCTGATTTTCATACCTTTTGTATTCCAGGCCGAATAGGGCATTCAATCCTGGCTCTAGTTCTTTAACTAGTTGATTACGTGATATCGCCATAATTTTATCCTCCTATTAGATACCTGCATGTTGCTTGAAGAAGTGTTCGCTTATCACGACTCTCCATACAACATTTGCTGATGTAAGATCATCGTTATCGATGTCTCTACTTACACCAACAATTTTTAATTGTTGAGATGTAGTTCCTAACGTACTGTCATCTAAAGTTGTTTTAGATATGTAATTAGGAGTTGCACCCGCTGAGTAAGAGATCTCAGCTGTATTACCAACGTCAGTTTGCGCTGATGCACCAGTATTATTTGATCTGATCTCATAGATCTGGTGTGGATCATCAGTTACAAACGCCACAATATCAGTAGCTGCATTTGAGCCTAATAAGTGGTTTTGAAACGTTGGCTTGCTTGTAGACGTGTTAGTAAAGAAAACACCGTTTAGTGAACCTAAAAGTTGTTCCGTACCAGCTGCAGCTACCGCTGCTGTACCTGAGTTAGCCATTGCAACCACATCTTGGTTGTAAATAGCTGTCGCAGACGCTGCTACTGGATATTCTCCTAATCCACCGGCATCTCTATTCTGACCCGCTTTCTTTAAAGGCTTTATTCCAAAGCCTGTTGATGACGCGTTTGCCATTTTCGTTTCTCCTTAGTTTGTTTACTCGTTGGTTTGAATCGTTAAAAAATTAACTTTTCTTGCCACCGAAGGTTGTACGAGACTGCTTATCAATATTGATAGGCATTCTTCTGTCCTGTTCCTTCATGAGGTCGTTATCTACTGCTTCAACGTTTTCACTAGCTAAGTTAGCGTAGTAAGCTGCACGCTGTTGCGCGATCTCAATTGGTACCCTTGTCAGCACAAGGCCTCCGTGCCCGATAACCCCAGAATATTTGCCTTCCGTGATCACTGGATATTCATCCTCGCCGTATTCGTCTGCTCTAACTAACTCGTACCCGGATCTTAATCTTCCTTGTACATTTTTAGTATCGACGTACCCGAGAACTTCAGTCCTGACCCATCTGTGTCGGAATCCGTCCGGCGCGTTGGGTGTATCTAAGTACGATGGTGGAGTCCAAACTTTTTTCCGTTCTGTTTTTTCTCTTGTTTGGCTCGCACGAGTTGGTTGTTTATTTGTCATATGCCTATACCTCCTTCGTGTTTATCAGTTGTTTCGCATATTCTTCTAGTGGCACACCTAATTTTTTAGCGATTGCTACTTGGCTTGGTGTGAGTTTTACCGATTTGCGACTAGTCTTTGGACTACGCGTTGCAGATGCAACAGTTTGTGTAGGTTTACTTGTCGTCTTCTCCACAGGTTTATCAAATTTATGCGGAAATTCAAGTCTTATTCTTTTGTCTATTTCCTTATAATATTCGTCTGTTTGTGGATCAAAGCCCTCTTCTTCAGTCAGTTTCCTGTGAAGATCAAAAGCAGTGTAAGTCATAGCACTGTCTTTACCAAACCAGTCATTCTTAGTCGCCCAATCCTCTGCTCTTGGATCAGGTGGTGTTTGTGTGGGTTGATAAGGTTGTGCCTGTTCTTTAGGCTTTTCAGCAGCTACTTTCTTCTCCATCTCTTGTTTAGTTTTAAGCTCTGCTACTTTAGCCTGCTCATAACCAAGTTGAGAAATAGATGTTAAAGCTTCTACTTCTGCTTTTTTATCGTTTGCATCTCTAGCAGCAATAAGTTTTTGTTGTGCCGCTAGTAAAGAAGATTTGACTCGGCCTTCCATCTCAGCCACATAGTCTGTATCTAAAACGTTCACTTTAGAAGTTAAAGATTTATTTTCATCTTGTATTCTTCTAGCAAATGCTAAAGCTTCTTCTCTTTGTCTTTCAGCTTCCCGCATTTTTTTAGTTAGTTTAGCAATTCTTTTTTGAACGCCTTCACTATACTTTTCGTGTTCGTCTTTTACTTCTTCCTTGTTCTCTGTCTTTTGTTCTTCACTGTTCTCATCACTTCGAACATCCAACTGCTCATCAGATTTCTCAGATGTATCGTCGGGCTGAACATTGTCTTCAGTATTTGTTTCATTTTGAACCTCAACTGTTTCATTTTCTGGTTTTTTGTTTTCTTCTAATTGAATCTCAGCACCAGGGCCTGATGTATCAATGTCGACTGTTTTATCGTCAGCTTGCATAGCTTCCTCCTATGTTAAAATTCGTGGATGATATCTTCAGGGTTATCCACGGTCGCTAGAATCTCATCGTCGTTTAACATTCTAACTTCACCCCCTTCTATCTTTATTCTTGATCCTGCATATCTTGCAAAGATCACCCAGTCTTTTTCCTTGCACCAAGGACCTTCAGGGTATCTTTCTTTGTCTCGGTAGCAATCTGGTCCCATTCTAAGAACGAGTCCACACTGCGATGCAACTTGTTGTTTCTCTAAAGATGTTTCTGCTAATATTAATCCACCTTTAGTTTTTTCATTCATTTTAAAAGGCAGTACTAACATTCTCCAACCCGTAGGTTTAGGAAGCTTTGTAGCTTCTGTTGTTACTGTCTTTTCCGGTTCTTTTTCGTATTTTTCTATGAGTGCATTCCTATGTTTAGGAATCTCTTTTGATGTTGATGATTGTTCCGTCTTTGTCATTTTGCTCCTTTTGTTTTAGCAGGCTAGATATCTCCTGAATAATATATTGATACGTTCGTATCTGTCCTAACATATAGTTATATTTTTCCATATTGTCAACACCACCACTCGTCATGGCCGCAACAATATCTTCATATCTTTGAGTTATTATCTTTCTTAACTTACCTATTATTTCCATTCCGTCCATTAGTCTACCCACCTTTCTATAATTTTTATTTTTTCTTCGGCATCTACAATGGTTTGTAGAAGTTTATCCATTTCATCCAAATGCTGTGGATGTTCACCTATGCCTACCGAATTATGCACATAGATGTTTAAGGTAGCTACAGATTCTGCGATCTGTGCCTCATACCTTTTTTTGAGTGCCTCTAGTTTTCCTGATTGCATCTTTCCCTTTCTTAAATATTGCAGCGACTTGTCTTTTACCCATAACCTTGGCGCGCTGTTCACCAACAGTTAAAATCTGAATTTTCCTCGCAAACGTCTTATTAACCTTTTTAACCTTCGCGACCGTCCTGCGAGCATCACTTGGAGTCGCAAATTTAATTCCGACAGTATCTTTTGGATTTTCATCTGTGTATAGCCTCCTTCCTGAGCCTTTTGGTTTTTTACCTGTTCCTACTTTTGGATCCGCCATTGATAACTCCTTTTAATGTCTTAGCTTGCTTTGCATGTGTTTTGGATGCTTTTTGCAAACCCTTGATTACTTTTTTAATCTTTTTCTTTTTTAACATTTCCATCTCCTTCTTGCTTGACGAAGACGTGAGTTCGGATCTTTGGCTGCTTTAGGGAATTTCTTCATTTGTCCTAGTGATCTTGCGCAGTATGATTTTCTGCGATTAGCAGCTTTTGATCCTGGCTTCACTTTTCCAGTCACAGCTGTTTTTAGTTTAGAGCCGGGATTCATTCTTCTATAGGCTTTGACCCCAGCTTCTGTCATGCCTGCTCCAGACTTTGTAGGTCTAAAGTTCTTTTTATTTCTAGCTGGCATTCCGCCTTTTGCTAGTTTTTCTCTTACTTGGAAATCGTTTCTCATACTAATCCCCCTAATCCCATCTTCTTTCTTTTAGGAGCAAACGTTGCTGCTCTTGATGGTTTAGGTCCTGTGTTCGCTACTGCTTGCTTTCTTCTTACGGCACCCGCACGTTGCCCTTTGGACATCGCTCTTGCTTTCGCAATGGGCACGCATTTTGGATAATTTTTTCTTTTTTCGCCACCACTTCGTCCACACTTCGGGTATGAGCCATCCGATCGCTTGTTTGCAATATCGACCCAATTTTCCTTCACCCATGATCGTAGACCTTTTTTAGCCATACATTCTTGCTCGCTTTGCCATAAAACCACCACCAGCTGCTTTAGTTCTATTTTTCTTTTTACCACCTGGTGTTATTTTACCCGAGCATACGCCTGACGCGTACATGTTTGCGTACGCGGATGGGTAAACTTTGAATTTACGCTTCGCGGCAGCTTTACCTTTGGGACAGAGTTTAGCCATTAAACTCTACCACCTTTTTTCATGTAACCCATTTTGTTTCTAACTTTTTTAGGTAATTTTTTTAAACCCTTCTGATTTGGTTTTACGGGTTTTAAAACTTTACCACCTTCTTTGAAACCAGGGACTTGTTTATTGTATCTTCTATTTGGCATATCTTCTCCTTAGATATATTTTGTTTTTTTATTTCTGCCAGCCATAACTTTACCACAGCCTCTTGAAACTTTTCCGCCTTTTCCGTAGCCGGCTCTTCCGCCTTTAGCTGCTGAAAATGCTCCAAAACCAGAACTTGTAATTTGACCAGGTTGAATTGGTAATCCAGACTCAACACTTATAATGTCGTCCATGTTCATAGGCTCAACACCTGTAATCATGTTTGGATCACCACCGCCAGTATTTCTGTTTCTTAACGCTGCTGCACCAAGTCCTGCTAATAAAGCAGCACCTAGTATTTTTTTCATTTTACTTTTCTTTTTCTTAGCCATTATTTTTTACCTCCGTTTCTAAATATTTGTGTACCTTTGATACCAAAAATACTTGCTACAACAAGGATCCACAAATTTGTAAACCAACTTGGGAGGGTTGAAAAGTATTCAAAGAATAATTTTACCTTCTCCATCGCAGCAGGATCGTCACTTAGGACTGCCCATGCCAACACTATAATCGGAGCCGACAAAATAATCAATACAAATTCGTCTTTCCAGTCCGATTGTCGGGCTTCAAGAAGTTTACCCTGGTAAGCTTCCTCACCTCGGGCCATACGCTCTGCATGCATAAGTTGGGCATCAGACATAGCCATTTTCGTCTTTTGACGATTAGCATATATCTTACTACCAGCTTGCAAAGCAATTTTTGCTAAACTGAACCAAGCCATTAGTAAGCCTTTGATTTTCTTCTTTTCTCAGGCATCACTTTACCTTGACCTTGTACTTCAAGCTCAGGTCCGCCTGTACCAATTAAGTTAAATGCTTGGTCTGCAGTTGTTTTAGATCTAGGATCGATCTCAGTTTGCTGCTCACCAACTTTAACTTCCTTGATGTTATCCATTTTTTCCATTTTTGCTCCTTGTTTTTTTCTTTTCAACGCCTTTTATAACACCTTTGTTCTTAGAGGCATAGAAAACTGTTTCGCCACGCTTCTTACCGTACTGTTTTTTCATAGATTTCATAATTTTTCTACCTTTTTCGTTCAACGGCATCTTAATTTTCCTCAATCTCTACTTTTTTAGCACCAGTTTTTGCTAAACTTACGCCAGCTCTCAACATGGCTAGTTCTTTGTTCTGTTCTAGCTTGTCATCGAAGTTAGATTGGTTCATCATAGCTCTCATTCTATCTAAACTTAACCTTTCTTCGCCTTCTTCACGTTTTCTAGCGTCGTCAGCGGCTCTTAAATCTAATTCTCTTGCTTTTAACTTCGCAACAGGGTCGTTTCCGAATTGACCCATGATTTTATTCTCTTCATTTTTAAATTCTTCTGTCATTTCTGCAATTAATTTTGCTTTTCTAGACTCCATCGCTAACGTTAATGATAAAATTTGTTGTTGAACGTTAGGATCTTGCTGTGCAAGCATTGGATTAGCCTGTAATTGTGCTAACTGTTGTAGTTCTTCTCTAAATTCTATCTCAATCTGTTCTTGAGACATCAAAGAAATGTGTTCAAAAATATTTTTTTCTAATGCGCCAAGCACGATTGGATTATTTCTAGCTAAATTTGTAGCCATAAAGTTTAAATGCACCGTAATGTGTGCTCTGTGGTCTTGTCCTTTGAACGCTTGAAAAGGTTTTCCAGATAAAGCTAAAATATTTTCTGCTGCCGGGTCAACTGGAGTAGGTTGTTGAGGCGGCGGTAAAATCTGATCTATGTTTTTTACACCGATTGCTTCATACATATTTCTATATGCTTCGTATAAATTATGAATTTGTGGATTTGATTGAGCAAGTTGTAGCTCTGTTTGTGCCATAGATATTCTTTGTGTTTGTGAAAAGATGTTTGGATCAGCTACAGGAATAATATCAACTCTATCGTCGAAGTCTGCAACTTTAACATTTCTTTGTCCACCCACAACATCATAAGGATATTCTGGCGGTAAATAAGTTTTAAATACATCAGCTAATAATTTAAATTCTTGTTTCATTGCAACGTACAATCTTTTGTGTATCGCTGACATTACACGTGAACCACGTTCTAATAATGCAATTGTTGTACCTACAGCAGCTTGTTTGTTTGCTTCACCTACTTGCATATCGGCAATCGATGCAAATCTTTGACCTGCATTAACCACAATACCCATTAACTGTAATAAAGTTTGTGATGGTTCTTTGAAAGGAAGCGGTAAGAATGCATCCCTAATGTTTCCACCTGGCGCGTCCACGTCCCTGAACTCACCAGGTTGGATAGACTGGGCTTCGTCTCTGACACGAATGCCTCTTTGTTTAAAACCAGCGGGTAGATTGGATAATGTTCCCGCATCAAGTAATTGACGGAGTGCAGATGTTGCAGTTCGAGAAAGGCCGCCAATCATATGGATCAATCCGAAACCGTAGAACCCAAGACCTGGTAAAAACTTGAAATGAACGAAGTATTGAGTTTTTTGTTTTGTTGGATCGCCAATCTGGTAATTTCTTCTAATGGATAAAACTTCTCTTGAACCTGCTTCGATAGTTACAACGTAAGGTAATTTAATTCCTGTAGGTTCACCAAACTCGTCTCTATCTTCAAAACCTTCTAAATCTAAATTAACATGACATTCAATAAGTTGATAAACATCTTCGTCTCTTGATTTTTTAACACCTTCAAGTTCTCTTTCTTTTTTCTCAACTTCAGTCTCTTGCATGTATGTTGGATTAATTTCAATATCTCTATAAAAACCGCCCACTTGTTTTTTTCTTAAATCGTTTTCTGAAATCTTAATCGTGTGCATCACTGCATCAGCATCATCAAGTGACGTGGCAGTGTATGGCACGATCAAATCATCAGCAGGGACAAACTTAGAGACTGCTCGTCCTAAGAGTTCATCGTAATAAACTTTTTTGAAAGCTGAACCTGATAGGGGGAGGTAGAACAACATTTGATCAAACTCCGGTTCGTATTCTTTCATCTTATCCATGATCTGATAATTCATAAAATCTTTAACCCTTTGTGACTGATCTTGTCTTGCACGATCCGTCTTACCAATGACCTGTGTTCTTACTGGACCATTAGCGGGTAATAATTCTTTGTACGCTTGTGCTTGGAATTGTGTAACAGCTTCTGCTAACACAGGGTGTGTAGCACCACTTGCACCTTGGAAAGGTTGTGTTCTAATCTCGTATTTAAATCCTAAAAGATCTAAACCTTTTGTGTAACCATCTTCCCAATCTTTTCTTGATGTTTTGTATTGTGTGTAGTTGTCAAATAACTCAGAACCCATGTCGGCTAAGATATCGTCTGGTAATAATTCTGCTAGGTTCGCATAGTGATCGTCACCTGCTTCAGGACTCGCGGCTGCGGGATCAAAGTTGATTTCTACACTACCGTCTTCGCCTTGAACGATTTCAGTGTTTTCTGGATTCGGAACTTTGTCTTCTTCGGACTGGGCCGCTTCGACTAATTCTTCTTCACTAGGTAATTCTATTGTTTGCTCTACGTTGGGTAGCGCTTTGTCTATATTGTCTTCTGCCATTTAATTTCTCCAATCTCACAGTCTTAACAGTATTGTGTTCAATATTCAACCCTTGAGGCATAGGCCCTGATTTAGGTGGTATGGTTTTAGTTAGTTTTCTGATCATAGGTCTAGAATCGCGGATCTAAATTTAGGCTCGTCTTCTACAGGTGAAGCAAATAAAGCCTCTCGTTGTTGAGGGTTTGATGGA
>Ga0080013_1003498_pt1 | contig 16458 bp, 24 predicted proteins | sample ETNvirenome_6_85_FD_69236 | JGI IMG/M metagenome (GOLD analysis project Ga0080013, IMG submission 69236) | Marine viral communities from the Pacific Ocean - ETNP_6_85 (SPADES assembly) (version 2) | ecosystem: Environmental > Aquatic > Marine > Oceanic | place: Pacific Ocean | collected 2013-06-19 | reverse complement strand
TCAGTTGGAGATTATTCGGCTGGCGCAGAAGCAGAATTTATGAGCAGAGTCCGTGGCCGGCCATTTACATTTAAAGAAGTAAAAGAATTGGAAACCTATGAAGGCTTATCTAGAAACGCAAAGTGGGCTGTCGCTAAAATGACCGAGAGATTATTCAAAAAATGAAACTCTTACTTGAAAATTGGCGAAAGTTTTTGAACGAAGAAGAAAAAAGACCTATTCATATCTTTTTTGATATGGATGGAGTGTTGGTGGATTTTGCTGGCGAGGTTGCGAAGGCAATAAATAAAAATTTAAATTTGGCGTCTCAAGGAAAATCTCCACACAATCCTAAAACAGGTAGTGCGAAGACTTTAAAAAAACTTATAGATGCGGGTGTGACTCAGGTTACACGAGAACAACTTGAAGAAATAAATTTTAAAAAAGACACCAAAGCAGAACGTTCAAAAGTAGAAAAACTAATTGGTAATTATTTAATGTCTTTGGTTTCTAAAGATGAAAATATTTGGCTTAATATGGAAAAAGTCGAAGGCGCCGATAAAATGGTTGAAAAAGCCAAACAAATTGCTGGACCAGAAAATGTATATATTTTGTCTTCTCCTGTTGGTCAAGGAACAGAAGACGAACCCTCTCCTTCGGTTATTGCCAAAAGAAAATGGATCCAGCAATATTTTCCAGAACTTTCTGATAGAGTAATTCTTACTAGTGAAAAGGGTAAAGTAAAAGAAGTTTATGATATATTAAGAAGAAAAGAAATTCCTATTTTAATTGATGATCGAATTAAATATGTAAACCAGTTCCGGCAATCCGGAGGTCAAACAATTCATCATAATCCTGCTGGAGCCGAAGGGGTTGCTCGCACACTGGCGGCAATGGGAGGTGTCTGGGCTTTTAAGGAACCCAAAACTGGCCCGGGCCAAGAATTAGAATCTGGATTTGGTTTAATATTGAAAATATCGCCCCCCGCAAATATTAATCAATTGATTCAAGCGGGATCCCAAAAATATTCAGGTATCTTACCAGAGGGAGAACAATTTACAAAGATTGATAAATCTCATGTTACATTAATTTCTGGAAAATTATATAAAGACTTGCTCCCCGCGCAGAAACAAAATATTGAAGACAATATGGTTATCCCAGAGGCAATCGTAGATGATAGGAATGTATTTTTAGCAACAAGAGAAATGGAAGGCCGCAAAACATTATACTTAAAAATACAAAATTCTCCTGAATTAAACAATGCCTTAAGAAGTGTATTAGGAAAAAATTGGCCTGAAAAATATATGCATCTGTCTATTGCAAATGTACACGCCGGCGATTCGTTTAAATCAGTAGGAGATATTAATGAAACTGACGAAGGTGAACAAAAAAATATAGTTCCTGCAGTACAACCACAGCAGAAAAAACAAAAACCAGAACAACAAAAACAGAAACCAAAACCAGGAGATATTGTTAAGCGCTTAAAACAAGCCGGAAAGCCTGATGAACAAATTAGACAAATTTTATCAAAGGCATTTCCAAATTTGCCTGAGCGGGCTGTTGATAATATGCTAGCCAATATAAAAATCTAAATGAAACTCCTACTTGAAAATTGGCGAGAGTATCAAAAACAAGAGCTTTTAAAAGAAGAAGTAGATAGAATTCTTGTTTTACTTGAAGAAGAGAATGAAGATCTCTTAAAAGAAGCAATATTGAATGAAGGCGTTGTATGGGATTTTTTAAAAAATGCGGCAGCCTTTCCCGCAGAGCAAGTTAAAAAAGTGATCGATAAAGCAGGTGTTGTTTTAAACACCCAGCTTGTCAAACATAAGGTTTCCAAAACTACCCGGCGCAACATCACGAAGACATTATCCGCAGAAAAAAATAAGAAATTAGTCGTTGCAGTAGTTTTTGCCTTGATCGGATTACTAATGTCTTCTGCTGCTGGTCCAGAAATATTGCAATTTATTGAAAGCCTTCAACTCCCCACTGTCACACAAATATATCAAGCTATGGATGAGGCGGGAGATGCAAAGGACTGGATCGTTGCGGCCGGCGCACTGCCGATATTTGGGCTTGCATCAATAACTAAACCACTAAAGGATAGGGGACTCGGATATCAAGATTCTACTATAACGGCGACATGAAACTATTACTTGAAAATTGGCGAGAATTCTTAAAAGAAGAAGAACAAGAATACGAGATTTACTGTGACATGGATGGTGTACTTGTAGATTTTGAAAAAGGGGTGGTAGATTTTATTACAAAAGCTTTGGAAGAGGGCAGAGCCGAAGAATTAAAAGAAAAAATCGGTAGAGATTATATTACAACTGATGATTTGGCAGGGCCTACAAAAAATAACGACATTCGCAACTATATGTACAAAGAATTAGAAAACCATGCTCAATTTTGGGAAGATTTACCTTGGATGTCCAACGGAAAAGAGCTTTGGGCCAGAATCTGGCCTTATGGTCCGAACATCTTAACTACTCCGATGGGAGGTGAAGATCATCCTAAGTCCGGATATGGCTCTCGAATTGGCAAACAAGCTTGGATAGACAAGAATTTAGTTAAAGAAATGCAGATGCCCCCCAAAAAAATTATTATGGCCGGAGACAAATATCGCTGGGCCAATAAAACCAGTATTTTGATCGATGACTGGACAAAAAACACTGGTCCTTGGGGTGATAAAAAAATTGGAAACGGAATTGCAATCTTACATAAGAACGAAGATATACAAAAAACCTTTGATGAGTTGGAAAAACACGGACTGTAAACTAATTAAAAGAGTGCGGAAGGAGACAGTCTAATGTCGGAAGAATCTAGTTGGGGCCAGTATTCACGCTTAGTTTTACAGCAGTTAGAAACACTTTCTAATGGCATCGAAGGGTTGCGTACCGAACTACAAGATGTTAAAAATCAGCTAACAGAACTCAAGGCAAAAGAGGACAGAGTACAAGATTTAAAGGATTGGAAAGAAAAAATTGATGAAATTGCGTCTCCTTCGCAACTACAAAACGCCCTACAAGATATTGAAGATTTGAAGGTCTTTAAAACAAAAGCCATCACTATTTTTGCTGGCATACAGTTTTTAATGGCGTCTGCGATAGCTTTCTCGAAATTCTTTTAGTAAAAGAAGGCCCCCTAGCGCTCTAATTAAAGCATGGGCTGGGATAGCATAAAAGATACTTACTATAAGAAATTGATTAAACAGATTTCGGGAGACATCACTGAAAAGGATGGCGACTTACTTCCGGAATACATAATCAAAGGTAAAGGACACATATGGTGCTATCAGCCTTCTACACGCAAAATGCTGAAAATACCTAGAAATATTAAAGTTTACATTTTAAGCGACGAAGAGGATACCTTGGGTCGTGTTTTAGTGTATACTTCGGTTGGCGACGTAATCGCCATAGACAAAGATGAGTTATTTGAAACAGGATATAATTAATGTTATTTGAATTTAATAGATTTTGGAAATCTATGCTGCTGCTTGTAGGTACATGGTCACTATACGGGCTCGCCGGATATGAATTTACAGTAGTCACGCTTTTAACAGCCCTATTGGCAACGAAATTAAGCAATACGTCTCATGTAATATAAAATGGGCAAAAGAAGAAAGAAGAAGGGTCATAAAGACCCTATCGGTGTGATAGAGGTTATTAACCTAACTCGCTATAAAAGAAAGATCACTAAAATGGAGCCTGAACGCGTTGTTTTTGACAAAAAGATGAAGACTTACCGCACAATATCGCCTAAAAGCCCTAATTATGGTAAAAATGTCAACGAAAACGATCAAGAAAGCGTCGAAGAGAAAGTTCCTACCAGTGGATCCTTACAAGAGGGGGAAGATCCTCTATCTGGTGTATAAATATGATAATAAAATTGATGAGTTAAGCTCGGATGGACCATATATTAATGAAAAAGAGGCATATGACATAATGCACAAGTTTTTAGGAGAAGGAATTTGCTCCTGGGTTGTGATGTACAATGGATGAGAAGCCTAAATTCGGAGAGCTAAGCGCCGAGGAATTAAATATTGGTGATATTGTTGAATGGTCGCGATGGGACAGTGAAAATAGCGAATGGGAGTACAATTATGGCATTATTACGCGGCTTTCCAATGAAATAAGATCAAATAGGATGGTTTCTATCTCTAGAGTGTTACCTTTGAATGAGCCACAGGGCGAAATAGAGTTTTTTACGCTTAGTTTAAGGCTTATATCGCAGATAAATGAAGAATAAGGCTAAAAATCGATGTTATCGGTTGTAGATCACATTGCGGTGCTTGTAGACGACTTAAAAGTGGCTGAAAAGTGGTATTGCGACAAATTAGCCGCAAAAGTCACGTTTAGGGACGAAAAATACATCAGAATCAAGATTGAGAACACAAATATCGCCTTAATTGACAAAAAACACTACCCACACGCCCATTTTGGCATTTTAGTCGAAAATACCTGCGATTTACCGCTTGAAAAGGGTGAAGTTGTAAAACATCGCGATGGAACGATAGGAGTTTATGTAAAAGACCCATTTGGGAACTATTTAGAGTATATTTGGTACTCTGAAGAGCAAAAAAAGGTATTTTTGGACAATGGATGACTTAAAACAGCTAATTCAACAGTTTATGCCCTTTGCACAAGAGCAAATGGGGTTTGACCGGCCTCCGAGGCTATTTTTGCGTCAAGACGATGAAAATGCGGCCAATCCGCTCGGAAAAACCGGATTTTATGATCCACAAGCGGAATCTATTACAATATACGTTGCAGGGCGTCATCCAAAGGATATTTTGCGCTCATTGGCCCATGAATTGATGCATCACACTCAAAAATGCAATGGAGACTTCGATAATGCGGAATCTGAGGAAATGGGCGAACAGGGCTATGCACAAAACAATGCACACATGCGAAATATGGAAATTCAAGCATATCAAGCATCAATAGTTTTCAGAGATTGGGAAGACAGTCTAAAAGAGACTATTTACCATGAACATCTACAAAAAGGAGCTAATAAAGCGATGTCTACAAAAGATTGGAAAAACGGAGAGATTAATGTTCTCTTAACAGAAAAATGGGGATTTAACTTTAATCTCGATAAATTAAACGAGGCGCATGGCGCCATGGCAGGCGACGAAGGCGCTCGATCCACCGGTCATGAAGGTGATATAGATTATTCTGGCGGCGGAATGCGTAAGGGTGATGAGTCTGAAACTCATCCGGGTGAGGATTTTGAACACGATGAAGACCGAGATAGCAAGGCATCACGCGCATTATCGGATTTGCACGATGTTTTAGTTGATGCAGGTGTTAATATTGACGCTGATGGCGATGAGCTTGAATTCGAAGAGGAAGATGAAGAAGAAGAGCTTGAGGAAGGTGGCTTAGCTGACAGGCCCGAGAACAAGCACCGCAATAAGCCGGGTCGGGGACGAAGAATGGACGAAAGTCAATTAAGTGAACCGCAGGTCCGAAAACTTGTTCGAGAAGCCTTAAAACAAGCATTAAACAGGAAAAAGTAAAATGCCGCTCGATAGAGACTGGAAAAACTTCCTATTAAACGAAGAGCTTAATGAAAGAACTATTTTCACTTATCTCCAAGGTCTACAGGAAATTATTTCCAACATTAAACCAAAATCAATGACTGAAGAGCGCCGTTTAAAGCTGGCGAAAGAACATTTGCATGCAGCACGTAGATCTGCACGCAAAATGCAAAATGAGCTTCAAATTTTACACGAAAGGCTTACTGTTCTAGAAGAGAGCCTTAACGAGGGTTCGTAATGGGTGGTGCTGGCGGACATATGCGTCATCCTCATGATTTAGATGAGGTTGAGAACGGCAAAGATATTATAGCACTTTTTAGAGCTATTCCTGCTTATTTAAAGTCTAAAGAGTTTCAAGGCGGAGCAGGCTCTAGTTTGAAGCTGGATGGCAGCAATAATGGGCTTAGAATCGCTTATCGCGATGGTAGATATCAGTTTGTTATCGATAGAGGTACTAAAGGATTCGGTGACATCGCAGGAATTGCTTTAAATCAGTTAGAAAAGCGCTTTCCACCGCGCGAAAAAGAGGATCCAGAAACCGGCGAGATACAAAGTACACCCCATGGGATGGTTGGCTCTTCAGCAGATCTTTTAAATATGATGAATGGCGGTCTAGAAGCAGAACACGATAAGATGCTGCGTGTATTAATAGAACTCGGACTTTTAGAAGAAAAAGATGGCAGACTTATACCCAATTCAAGCAAGTACATCAGCATCGAATTCGTAGAAAGGGTAAAATTTGATCACCCAACCGATTCCAATCTTGGAAGGGCCAATGTAATATATTATCCTTATGATTTTATCGCTTTTCACGGCTTAAGTCAGTTTTTTGAAGCAACAAATTCTAGAACTGGCGCTCATAGAGAAAGTCCCCTCACAAGGGGCCCCCACGACGGTACTGCTCCCGGGAAACCGATTCCATATGATCGCGCGCCGCTTGATCATATGGTCGAGCTAGTAGCGCCATACGCGCCAGAAGGCTTTAAGGTATTTGCTCCTATATCTCTTAAAGTTGCTGCAGAAGCCGGCGAAGAGGTCACAGATGAGAATAATGAACAAGCAGTCGGAGAGGCTATTGAGCAATTATCTGAAAATATTGAGCAAGTACTAAATTCTAATATTTCAATTAGAACAAGCTCAGATCCTAATTATCCACCAATAACAAAAAGCCTTAAGGGGTGGCTAGAGGACAAAAATTTTGTAAATTTTGAAGAAAAGCCGTTTATCACGCTAACAGATGAGGCACTTCAGCTATATAAAAACCTATTTACCGGCAACAAAGTTAATCCTTTTCATAAAGGCCTTCACAAAGTCCTTATTGATGATCAGGCGCCGATATCAGCAGTCGTGAATGATCCAGAAATAGCAAATGGGGAATGTGAACTCCAAGGAAAGCTATATGATTGCGAAAAAGCAATTTATGGCGCCATTTTTTTTGAAGCTGCTCGACGTTTAGGAAATGCGGTTAAAGAGTCTCTTACATCAGCGGTAGAAGAATTTGGTCCTGCAGTTTCTCATGAAGGCGTTGTAATTGATGCCGGGATGCCATTTGGTAATAAGAAAACGGGCCATGCTTTTAAAATAACCGGTGAGTTTATTGTTGACTCTAGTGGGGGAGCATATGCAACTGCCGCATCTCCGGCACCACCCGGTTTACGAGAAGACGAAGAAAGCATTGATTTAGATGTCATTGAAGACGAAGACGCAGATCCAGTAGGCGAATTCGCTGGAGAAAGACCCCCGCAAACGATTGCACTCGTTCCAGGCGCATTTAAGCCGCCACACAAGGGGCATGCCGATATGGTCCGGAAATATGCCACTGGTGATGGGGTGCAAAAAGCAGACAAAGTATACGTTATTATATCAGCACCCGAGATGGCCACGCGCAAACTTCGTGATGGTACAGAAGTTACTGCGCAGCATGCACTCGACGCATGGATGCAACTTTATCCAGAGGTTGCCAATCTTCCAGAAGTGGAATTCCAAATGGGATCCCGAGAAATGGCCTCGCCAGTTACAATTGCATATGAATATATTGGAGATCGAAGCCCATTAGACTTGCAAGCAGGCGATAACATCATATTAGGTGCTAGCAAAAAAGATGACGACTGGAAACGTTGGACTGGTGCCGAAAAATATATAAGGCCCGATTTAAATCTTCTGGCCGGCGAAGAATATGCGGTTGACCCGTATACACGATCTGATAACGAGGATTTGCGCGCTAGTGATCTACGAGATTTAATTTCTGACGTGGTGGAAAATCCCGACAATACAGAAGCCAAAAGCCAATTAGCGGAGTATGTACCCGCAGATAAAATTAACGTTTTATTTTCGATTCTGGGCATGCCGCCGCCTTCGGCAGAAGAATCCTTAGAAGAAGAGTCTTCAGGAGGTGTAGCAGGATATGCAGCCCCTTTGGCATTTACGTCGGTTAAGCCAAGCCGGCGAAAAGGAAAAAAGAAGAAGTCGAGAAAAGAAAATGTAGATTTATCTATGGTTGATGAAATTATGGCACTAATTATGGAGAGAGGTATTTTGCAATGAACGCAGAACAAGAAAAAGTCTTAAGAGAGAATATAAAGCAATTAATTGAAGTTGTCAAGCAAAAAAAAGAAAATAAAACAAACAAAACCCTTAATGAAGAAAAAAAGCTTCGTAAAGTTATTCGTGATTTAGTAGATTATGAATTAAAAACTTTAAGAGAAGCTTCCACTCCCGATAATGAGCCTACTCCCAATAAATCAACAGGTATTAACGTTTTAGAGGATTTGCTGAAGAAAATTATTCCTGTTTTAGAAACCGACTACAAATTGCTCACAACAGATGCAGAGCAACGCATATCGTTTCGCTCGCATGTTATTAATGCCGTTATCGGCGCCCTAACCCCCGCCGAAGCCAACAATGAAGCCGGGGACATTGCGGCTGCTGATGAAGAAGGCTCCCTTGAGGAAGCAATAGACATTGATATAGGCGATGCTGACGAAGATAAGTTCATTGATATTCGAACCGACGCCGAAAAGTCCTCAGAGGAAGAGCCCGAAGATCCTCGTGACGAATTTGGTGTTGACGGCGAAGACGAAACCGGAAGAAATGTGGCTTATAATGCCTTTAAGAAAATTGAAAGCAGCGTTATCGACGCTTATGAACTGCTTTCTAATACTGAAGACCAAGAATTGTTTTATGATTACTTAATTGCTAATCTCAAGCTTTATTTCGATAAATTTGAAGATGAATTATCCACACAAGTTGAGGAACCCACCAATCAAGCTTATCAAGATGCGAAGGCAGAAGAAAGCGAGATGGAAGGTGGTGCCCCCGAAGTTGGCGCCGGAGAGGAGCTAGAAATAGAACTATGAGAACCAAACGATTAAATAAACCTAACTCCATGGGAATGATTATGGAGAACTGGAGAAAATATAATAAGAACGATAAGTTTAATACCTTGTGTGAAAACCATGCGCACGGCATAATTTCTGAAATTCAACTTTTAGAAACTTGGGAGAGACAAGTTTTAACCGAAATGGAACAACTCCTGGATGAAGGAGTAATGGATGTTTTAAAAATAGGCTATGAAAAGGGAAAACAATTAGTCGGCAAAGCCAAGGAAACCTGGGAGGCAGCAGTTAAAAAAGTAGGTGAGTTTATTCTCAATCTCTGCCTACAAGCGTGGAAATTAATCCAAACAGTAAAAGACGGGCTCGCAAAAGTAGCCGCAGTGTTAGGTAAAGCTTTGAGTTTTTTAAATCAATGGTGTGTCGCTCATCCACTCCTGTGTAAGGCAGCAAAATTCTTATTAATGATGCTAGCGGTTGCAGCAGTAATGGCTCTTTTTTCTTCTCAAGCACAGGCGGCGATTGATATATCTTCGATGCCTGGGGAAGAAGCGAACACAATTCTATCCGATACAGGAGTTGATGCTATAAAGGGAATCTTGCAAATAGCTAATGAAGGCAAAGACCCTGAAGTACAACAAAATGCCGTGGAGGCATTTCAATGGCTTGAACAGGCGCACTCATCAGAGACACTAGTTGATTTAGCCAATTCGACCGAACAGGCCGCGGAGCTTGTACGGCGCATGTTTACGATGTTGTCGGAGACCGCCGCCGAAGCCGGTACCGAGGGCTCTGAAGTCGGATCAGATTTTCTTCGCCAATTGGCCAATCTCGGAGAGCGTGTACAGGTCCGCAGTTATCGCATGAGCCAAAGTATGTTGAGTGGGGGCCGCACGGTGGTTCAAGATATTCAATGGCAGTCATTAGTGGATCCACGATAGTTATTCTCTAATAATCTGGAAAGAAAATGATAAAAAGTTCAAAAAAGAACTTGACAACCAAAAATAAGAGCGTTATACTAGCATTGAAAGCGAAAAACCTTCTAGATGATAGTTTGTTAGTTTGTATTAATAGTTTAACTTTAGAAGATCTAATAGCTATTAAGTTAGAACTTTCAGCTAAACATTTAAATAATAGGCCATATGGATTTGACATCTGGAGAAAATCAGGTTATATTATAAAAGAGGCTTTACTTAAGTTTGCAGTCTCGACCACTCATTCAAAAAAAGACGCCGCTAGGTTTTTAGGTTTAACTTACAGCGAATTTAAGAAAGTAATGAGAAAATATAAAGTTGAGAATTACTTCGAAGATGAATTGGAAAGTTTACAAACATAACGGTCGCTATATTCAGGGCGATTTAGTCAGTACTCACAAAACCGAAACGGCTGCATTAAAAAGAGCCAAGAAAGAAATAGATTTTAAATTTTCAGAGAGAGAAAAAAAGAAGAACGAGATACTTATTTGGTTAGATGGTGAAAATCACATGCCAGTAGGTGTCATAGTACACGAATTAAAAAAGGGGACGAAACGGATTCGACAGGGTAAGAAGAAAGAATAGTGCAAGTAGTCAACGATAACAAAGACTTAAAACATGTTATAAACAAAACAATTGCCAACGATAACGTTGCATTCGAAGAAATCCGCTTAGCGGCTTAATCGGGAGGTTGCTCAAAACCTTCTATCCAATTTGAGCAAAACAACAGATAAGTTGTAAAAATCACAACATTTAGCGCAACAGGACGGTAAGCGTTAAATTACAACCGTCTATCTTTGCTGATAAGTGATAGCAAATCAGACAAACTTGTAAATGACTTGAATTTTAAGCTATTTTGGACGCGGGTTCGACTCCCGCCGTCTCCACCATTTTCATCAAACAAAAGGAAAAACAATGAAAACAGTAGAAGTTGGAAACAACGTAAAAGTACATTATGTCGGAACATTAGTAGACGGCACAGAATTTGATAGCTCGCGCAAGCGTGGCGAAACATTAGAAGTTGAAGTAGGTCATCCAGGATTAATTGCTGGATTTACCAACGCTTTAATTGGTATGACAGAAGGCGAAACCAAGACAGTAACTTTGGCACCCGAGGATGCTTATGGCGAACGACGTCAAGAAGCGCTCCAAACGGTACCTAAGACAGCGTTTGGTCCGGACTTTGAGTTTATTCTTGGAGAAACCGTTCAAGGAAACGGCCCCATGGGTCCATTTTTGGCTAAGATTCAAGAATTGAAGGAAGAGGAAGTTATATTAGACTTGAATCATCCTCTCGCCGGCGAATCGCTTAGCTTTCAGATTGAACTGGTGAAAATTGAGGGAACTGAAACCACAACGGATTTTACAACGTTGAAGGTAGCAGAACTCAAGACGCTTGCCAAAGAGCGCGGCCTTAAGGGCTATTCTACTCTTAAGAAGACCGAGCTTGTTGAATTGCTGAGCAATTAAAGGAAAAAAAATGAACTTTTTAAAGAGATTTAAAGATTTAATTAAATTTAATCAACCCGAAAGAGTCGTGCCTACTACGCGTGGTACGACCCCAACCGAAACTACTACCATGACTACAGATCTTACAGGATTAAAGTTGGTAGAACTACGCGCCGTCGCAAAAGATCGGGGCCTTAAAGGATACACTAAACTTAAAAAAGCAGATTTGTTAGATTTATTAAGTGAATGATCTACTTATTTGCATTAATCGGTTGCTTGCCTCCCTTAGCGTATAAGAATTACGCAGGAAGTAACTTCGAAACCACACGAAGTCCCTGCGTAGATGCTTTATATGTTAATTTGGACAACTCCAAGTGTGATGACGCAGTAATTTTTAATTATCCACATAATGATTATTTTATGGTTAGATGTATCGACAATGATCCAGGGATAATTGATAATTGGACAATTCACGCTTTTTTATCACTTCACGATATAATACTCCAACATGGACAACCTTCATGATGGATGAGTCATATACATGGTTCTGTTCAGACCAACAAATGGTGGTATACACCAAACCAAGAAAATAAAAGGAATTAAAAAAATGAATAAATTGACTTTATTGCCCCTTTTGTTGCTTCCAGCATGCAACAACAAGGGCGATGACACACAGGACAGTGGCGATAGCACTACCGTCACACCTCTCGACCCGCAAGGTCGAATCGGAGGATTTGTTACTGATGAAACTGGAGCACCGCTTGAAGGGGTTATAGTTTCAGGCCAGGACATTACCACCACTACTGCTGCAGACGGTTCGTACACTCTTTTAGAAGTACAACCGGAAACAGATATTGTAATTGAGTTCAGCAAGCGCGGATATGCGTCGAATTATAAAGTTACATCTCTGATTGACTGGGAAACAGTCGCGACCAACTCTACTCTTTTAGAGATTGATGGAAGCCAAACCTTCTCTAGTTTTGACGAGTCGTATTTTGTTATTGATGACACCACAGTCGCTTTTGAAGCCAACAGCTTTGTTGATAAATCCACAGGACAGCGTTATAATGGCGATGTTACTGCTGAAGTCACGCACGTTGACCCGTCAACTGATGAACTATCTGGTGCTCCCCGCGATTTGTCTGCTATTTCTAATAGTGAAGATTCTCAACTCGTTTCTTACGGAATGGTTGACGTTACTCTTTATGGAGAAAACGGAGAAGAGCTTTCTATTGATACCGACAAGCCAGCAACCCTCCGCATTCCAATCACCAATGGAGATCTTCCAGATGACCTTAAGATGGAACCCGGCGATATTCAGAGCACATGGTCTTTTGATCCCAGCCAGGGAACTTGGATCGAAGAAGCAACCGGAACCATCAGTGCCACCGACGATCAGTTGTACTTTATCTTCGAAGCACCCCACTTTTCGTGGTGGAACTGCGATCAGGGATTTGTCCCATCGTGCGCAGAAGGCCGTGTAATCGACTTTCTGGGCTTTCCGGTACGGGGAGCCGATGTGACCTGCGCAGGCGGTCAGACGACCTCTACGGCGGTTACAAACGAAGATGGAAAGTACACATGCAGCATTATGGTTGGCGATAGCGTTAATTTCAGCGGCCAAACTTTTGTTGGCGATAGAAATTGGGGAGCACAGGTAGGCTCTTTCTTTATGGACAGCGAAGGCTCTTCTGCAGCCGACTGTGAGCCGATTCAGGATATTCAAATTGACGTCTGTCGAATTGCCGGCGCTGTGAATATCGAAAATTATGATGCAATCATTGAAGCTGATCAACCCAGTGTTGCTGGTGCTGATGCTTTATCGGCAGTATTTTGGACCCCTCCCGGAGATCCCCTGTATTGTTCGAATCCATGGGAAAGTTTAGAAGTTGATCAATGTTGGTCTGGTACCAACGACGAATTAGTTTCGCTTTTCCCTGAAAGCGCATTCCCGGGTATTCCCGACAGCGCTCGTTCTGCTGGAAACTGGATTGAGCTATCAAATGATCGTCGTTCGTATAAAATCGACAAGAGCACTGAAAACGGACTTCCGTTTTATAGCTGGGAAGCCCATGCGGTTGAAAATGGAAACATCACAACAGATCGTCCGGATTTTAAGCAAGAAGATAACGTCAGCATTCAGGCTGATGGAGATTTCAGCGCTTATTTCGGCCCCTGGAGCGTCGAAAATTTTGCGACGGTACCAAGTCAGGTATATTTTTCTACGGATAGTCTCACGGCCAATGGCGGTGGTCTAACGGTAGATTATAGTAACCAGACGGGTGATGAAGTCTTCTTTTCTGCAATGGTAGAAGACCAACAAGTATTGTGCAAGTTTGAAGATGATGGCGTTTTCGTAGTGCCCCCATTTGCATTGGCAGATCTGCCGGAAGGATGGGGAGGAGCGTCGGTATTTAACTTATCATCGACACTCGAAGCCGGTCCAGATGGTTTACCGATTTATGCACAAGTATTTTCAGGAGAAATGATTCCTCTTTTAGTGGAATAGACTAAATACTGGAACAACCGTGGGACCAGCGTATGCTGGTCCCTCTTTTTATAGGAAATAGAAAAATGAATAGATTTCAAAATACAATAGAGAAGATTCGCACACGCAACCGATATCGATATTTCAATGATCAAGAGATCATGAAGACTTATCATATTAAAGAAGATTTAACTCGTGAATCAACCGACGAAATTGAACAAGCTTTGTGGAACTTGAGAGAGTCGATGGACATCCCTACTGAAGAGATTGAAATGGCTATTGAAAGTCGGCGCAAAATAAAATAATTATTTTTAGTCCTCTCTAATAAAAAACGATATAATTATATTAGAGAGGGGACAATGAATGGGCGCAGTTTTTGCATTTAGTCTTGGAATTCTTTATGCAAATTTTATAGAGTGGTTCGTTCATAAGGTTTTATTTCACGGTTTAGGCAAAAAGAAAGATAGCTTTTTTAGTTTTCATTTGCGAGAACACCACAAAAACGTATTAAAAAACAATTATTATGATTCCAAGTTTTCTAGAATAGAATTTCCTGGAATCGTATTATTATTATTGACACATTTACCACTAGCAACAATTTCACAACCATTTTATATCGCTCTGGTGATATACGGATTGCTATTTGTCGGAATACATAACCTGCTACATAAAAATCCAGCTTTTGGTCATAAATACTTTCGATGGCATTGGAATCACCACATGAGCAATCAGAATAAAAGCTGGGGGGTTGTGCTGCCTCTTTTTGACATTCTTGCAGGAACTTTAGAGAAAAGAGACGAGAAATACTAAATATTTTATAGAAGCAAATGTTTAACGCCCTATTATTATTCTTATCGATTTTAAGCTGTCAACCTGATTATGGAATGAGTTATGAGGTTATCGAAGAGATCCAACCAACAGATGTGGTTGTCGATTCCTTTGTGCAGCCGTCACCACCAGAAAAATTAGATGTATTAATTGTTCTCGATACTTCCGGATCAATGAATGACAATTTTCAGCAAGTCAGTACCGGCGTCGAACTTTTACGGGGCGATATTGAAAAGATTACTTTAGATTATAAAATTGGCTTCATCAATTCAGGCCTTGTGAATCCTTATTACGCAGGCCCATATGATTACAATTCTGATTCTATTGATTTTTTGTTAGCACCATATGCATTAGGAGCCGATTGGTATGAGCGGGGATTTCAATCGATGTATGAATTTGTCACCAACACTCCTGACGGTGCAGCCTTTTTTCGAGAGGATGCAGACAAGCTAATTATTTTTGTTTCTGATGAAGATGAACAGGGGTCTATTCCAACTAATATCTTTCATGACTGGCTCGTAGAAAAGTTTGAAGAGGTGCAACATGACGTGGTGGCAATTGTTCAGATTGAAAACGGAGAATGTCCTCTTAATTGGGAATATGATATTGGACAAAAATATATCGATTTAGTTGCTTATTATGGAAAAGTGGGAATTGACATTTGCAGTGATTGGGAAGCTTGGCTGGCAGATAGTACATTTTTAGTAGGAGAAATTAATTATATTAATTTAAGCCAAACACCTTTAGAAGACAGCTTGGTAGTATATAGAAATAGCCTTGAAACAGAACTGTGGTATTATCTGCCTGAAACTAATACAGTATATCTAGATTTTGTTCCCGATCCTGGTGAACTTATTGAAGTGGGGTACGTTGTTTTATAAAAGTACTTGACTTTCCTTTAAAGGGTGTTATAATATAAAAGGAGTCAAGGAGAAAACAGTGGACCCGCAGCATGAAAACAACAAAACTTGGAAACAAGAAGGTATTTTTGATACTTATGAAGAAGCAGATAGTACAAGAGCAGTGATGTTATCAATGAACACTGATAATAAACTATTAGTAAAAGTAAAGAGATGTGGGCCCGATGGAATACGGTTTAAAGTTAAATCTTGGTATCCCCCAGCGCCCAAAAATGAAAAAAAGCGAGGAAAAAAGAAAAATGACTGAAGAAAAACCAGTTGTAATGGTTTCTGGAGGATTTGATCCTGTGCACGCAGGTCATATCCGGTTAATTCGGGCCGCTGCCGAATATGGTGATGTAATTGTTATTGCCAATTCAGATGAGTGGCTTTTTGAAAAGAAAGGTTTTGTGTTTATGGATTTTAAACAGAGAACCGAAATTCTTAATGCTATTAAGGGTGTTATTTTAGTTGATTCAGTTAATGATTCAGACGGAACAGTTTGCGAGGCCATTGTGCGCCACAAACCAGACTATTTTGCAAATGGGGGCGATAGAGGGTTTACTAATACTCCAGAAGTAGCTATTTGCGAAGAAATGGGAATCCCCTGTTTATGGGGTGTCGGTGGAGATCGAAAATTAGCAAGTTCTTCCGATTTAGTTAAAAGCGTAAGAAGCTTTGATAAGGACGATGCACCCCCCAAACGTTACAAGGAAAAGATATCTCAAAAGTAAAATATAAAAAAGACGATATTGTCTTGGTAAAATCCCGAGCAGGCAAAGTAATTCCTAATATTCATGTTCGTCTCTTAAAAAGAGTCGAAATGAAACCGAGAAAAGGAAATAAATTTGATTGGCCCGGCTTTAAAGGATGGGATGCAACCCCAATATACCAAAAAGAGATCGATATTTTAAGAAAAGAATGGAGTATTCCATTTAAAAAAGCAAACAAAGATTTAACATTTGTT
>Ga0080013_1003496_pt1 | contig 16465 bp, 34 predicted proteins | sample ETNvirenome_6_85_FD_69236 | JGI IMG/M metagenome (GOLD analysis project Ga0080013, IMG submission 69236) | Marine viral communities from the Pacific Ocean - ETNP_6_85 (SPADES assembly) (version 2) | ecosystem: Environmental > Aquatic > Marine > Oceanic | place: Pacific Ocean | collected 2013-06-19 | reverse complement strand
CCATTTCTTCTTTATAATCCCACCTTCTTCTGGTGTGGGGTCTTGCATGTAGAGGGCGTTCCAGTATCGGCTACCATTACTTGCTTTGATCTCACTCTCGTCCATTCTCAGGACATCATCACTTTTCCATTCGGGAAAGTAACTAGAGCCTACAGGTAAGTCAAGCAATTGCGCTGCTTCTTCGTCCACCCATGCAGGTATTCTAATCACTTCCCACGGGATCGTTTCAAACTCTCCCATATTCTCCTGTTGTTTTAGTAGCCATCCACATAGGTCGTCATAGTGGTAGCGTGTGTTAATAATGACAATGGCTCCATTGGGCATTATGCGGGTTCTAAGCCCTGCTGGGTACCATTCTTTAATATATCTCCTACCTGATGCACTGATTGCGTCCTCTTCAGACATTACATCATCCAATATAGCAATATGTGCGCCCCTACCAGCTATCTGTGACCTTACACCAGCAGCATAGTATGTCCCATTCTGGTTTGTCTTCCACTTACCAGCGGCTCTTACGTCGCTCCTTAAAGAGACTCCTTTAAAAATCTTTTGAAATTCTTCTGTATTTACTACATCTCTAACAGACCGTCCAAAGTCACTGGATAACTGGTCACTATGAGAGACAGTCAGTATTTCATGTGCAGGGTTCCTACCTATATACCAAGCAGGAAAGAGTTTAGAACAGATAACAGACTTAGAAGACCGTGGTGGAAGAAAGACCATCAGCCGTTTTATCTTACCAGATTCTAAGTCTTTTAGTTTATTAGATATAACTTCTATATGACGACCCATTCGCCAATCAGAGACAAGCATAGGAGCCATCATTCTGACGAATGTAAGAAAATCATCACTTGATTCTTGATTTACTTTAGTATCCAATAAACCTTTTAAGTTGATAAAAGGTTGTAGGTACTCATTAGTACTTTCTTGTAATTCCATAGATACTATTATACACTATTTAGTCCTCCAATGCAACTATAAATAAAAATAAATATAAATAATATTAATTAAAGTAGCTTTAAAGTAACTTAATAGCCGCATCTGGTTTTTTTATTTTGCAGATAAACCCGAAGTTTTTTGAGAATATTTGTCAGTGCTGTTTCATATATATACTAAGTAAGCTGTTTTTTTCCTCCGGGTACCCATCGGACCTTTGAAATTCTTTCAAAGTCCTCCCGATGGGTTCCCTACGGAAAAAAATAGAGTATAACGAGTATATACTAGAACATTTTCATCCACCTTATTCTTCATAAGGTGTATGAAAGAGGTGTTCTAGTATATACACATTTTATCTAAGCGATTGAAACTCCTGAGTAATTGAACATTATTAGACCATACTTGCTACCTCTAGTGCATGATGATACACCGTAAGTGGAGACGAGTCAACACCTGAGTCAAGACGATCTCGTTACTTGTCCTAGCCGCCTCTACGAGGCTAGGACAATCAACTTACCATTGGAGGTAAACATGGATACACAAGTGAGTACTACACCTGAGACTAAGCCTGTAATCAAGTCTGAAGTTATGTACAAAGTGTACATACCTAAAGACTTGGCTCATCTGTTTAAAAAGGGTGAAGGCTTTCACACATTGACAGAAGGTGGAGAGTTTAATCCACCAGTGTTTCGAGCTTCTTGTGAAAAAGCACGAAAGTATAGACTTTATGTCTTCATCTGTCATCCTAACGGTAGTTACACTCCGTACATCAAAGGCTTGAAAGCTAACGAACCTCCAACAGGAGAACGTTACAGCGTCAAGTGGGCTAATGCTGAAGCTGCATTCTAACCTAAGAGATGGTGGGGAGTCTCTGCGATCCCCACCATCACTTCTAACAACCATTGGAGGAATTAATGCAGTTTAAACAAGCTTTAGATATTAGTTTAGAAATTGGTCTATCTACGGTAAATGAAGCGATAGACTTTATTGAAATCCATGCTGGTAACTTCTTCGTTTATGAAGAAGTTGAAGATGAACTTCAAGAACTGTATGAAACCTTTGAAAAGGTTGGATGCAGTTTTGAAGATACTATAGAAGCAGCTTTACGGCTGTGCAAATAAACCAAAGCGATGGTGAGGAGAATCTTCGATCCTTACCATCACTTCTAACTCAACCACAGAGGAACGCCATGTAACGACAAGTGTTAATCCCAGATAAACCGTGAGTAGGTTCACCCATGTGAAACGAAAGCTATTGGGATCGGGAACTAAGTGGGAGAGACATGGGTACGATCAGTGACTGTTTAAGTTACTGATCGTATTATACTTTAACCTTGGAGGAAACAATGGATACATTCGTTGATTACTTATTGAAATATCTTGTTGCAACTTGCTTAATAATACTAGCAATATTTATTGAAGGATTACCATATCCTTCACCAGTATTGCAACTAACAGGATATGTAGTTGCATCCGTAGGTGCATGTGGGTTAGTATGGACGAGCTTTAAACTTTTAAAGTGAGTTCATATAACCTTTACAAAACCCCAAGGGTCTCAGTGACCTTGGGGTTTTGAAAGGAGGTGGTTGTTGTGTCTAGCGAGCTTAAACTAATTCGCAATGGTGACTTGTTCACCAGCAGTTGTCAGGTAATTGTTAATCCTGTCAACTGTGTAGGTGTTATGGGTGCTGGATTAGCTAAGTCATTCAAGCATAGATATCCTGATATGTTTACAGCATATCAGTATCATTGCAGTAATGACTCAGATAATCCATTGAAGCCCGGTATGCTGCTTCTGTATACCAAATCTAATCCGTGGGTCTTGAACTTTCCCACCAAGTTACATTGGAGGGATAAGTCAAGACTCTGCGATATAGATGCAGGTATGCAGAAGCTGGTTCAATCGTATAAGCATAAGGGTATTAGATCTATAGCTTTCCCTATGCTTGGATGTGGTCTTGGTGGACTATCCAGAGAGGATGTCCAGCAGATTATACATGATAGAGTATGTGAAGCTTCAGACCTTGAAGCTGAGCTATACATCTAACAAACCCCATCAATCCCTCACCGCCTCTTTGAGGCGAGGGATTGCTGGAGAACGAGTAAGACACAAACAAATTATTATGAGGAGTCAGGCGAGTGAATGTTGTAAGCCAATGAAAGTATATTTATTATACTGGAGGTCTATACAATGCAACAGGGTGAGTATAGTCACCTAACGTAGGGTTCAATTCCCTACCTCTTCACCTAACTTCGGTATCCCAAGCCGCCTCTACGAGGCTTGGAATACCTCACAGAACCCCATACTACCGGGGGATGACGGTAGAAATAGGAGACATGATATGTCTTATGTAAATGTAAAGACTGATACTAAGTGGAATGCGTATGATCCTGAAACTAATGAGTGGAAAGCATTACCTAGCGGTTTAGATAAAGCTGTTATGCAAAAGAACTATGCTGATGCAGTGGAAAGAGGTTGTGCCATTGTAAAAGTGTACTACGTTAAAGGTACAGACTTTAAGGTAGGACATGAATGTCTGATGACCGAAGGTATCAGGAGTTTACCTGATGATTTTCTATTGAAAGATATGGAAAAACTTATTGTTGTTGGTAATAACAACAATAATAACTTTGTAAAACCAAAGTTTACTCCTAAAGATGTAGCTGAAAAAGCTGCAGCTTCTAGTTTTGAAGCTCCTTTCTAATCAACCACGCTCCCTGTTGTTGATGTAAACTATGAGTGGGTACCTTCGGGTACTCACTCTTTTTTTATGGTGAATGAAATGACTGTGCATACTAAACTGTTCTGTTCTAATGAAGGATATGATAAAGAGTTCAGAGACTTTATGTTATCTGACTTTGATGATGATGAAAAGTATAAAGAAGTAATGCGCCAGTGGGCGCACCAATCTTGTGCATTCCAACCTAATCATGTAGTTAAAGGAGATTGATATGTCTGACCGACTTGTAGAAGTAAATAAAATTTACAGAGTTCCAAAAGATATGGAGCTTAAATATTATATTAATAACAGAGATGTAAGTCAAAAGAAAGTTAAAGAGTTAGAAGCCTCTTTAAAAGAATGTAATCTATTATCTATTAATCCTATCATAGTACGTGAAGTAGATGAAGATGGTGTTATCCATTATAAAATTATAGATGGTCAACATAGAAATGAAGCTGCTATCTTAGCAGATGAAGATAGATATGTTATCATAGATCAATCAACTAATCCACATCTTATGATTAAACTTAATACTCAAATGAAAAACTGGACACTCAATAACTATGCAAATTATTGGGCTGGAGTTCCTGAAACTTCTGAAGTATATAATAAGTACTTGGAATATAAGTCTTGTTATGGTAAGTATACTACTGATAGTATTCTATTAATGATATGGAATAATACTAGATCAACTTGTAGAGGTAAAGGAAACTATAGAAGAGATGGAGAAAATGGTGGTAATAAAAAGTTTAAAGACGGTAAACTTGAATTTAATAATAAGATTAAAAGGAGATTAGATAAATATCTTCCTATGTTTGAAGAAGTTTATCGTGCTGCACATAATCCACCAATGAAAATAAGTACAGCAAGAAGACAATTATTTCAAGAAGTATTAATGAATGCTACTAGGAAGTCTAAGTGTTTTAGTTATGATAAGTTTATTAAGAAGTTATGTAAGTATCCTCATGTGTTTAATGAATTACGTTTTCGTGTTGACATTGAACAACATATGTATCAGATAGAGGATTCTTGATATGATGACAGAGAAAGAAGGTTGGATACTAACTTATAGCTATGCTGCTAAACAGAAAGCAATCAATGATATAATATTAGAATCATACTTCGATGATTATGGTGAGCCTTATGAAATAGTATATAGTAAATCACTATGTACTATAGTAGGTTCTTCTACTAATGAAGAAGAACCATCAAGGCTTACACTTGGTATGAGTAAAGTAAAATGGGAAAGGAATTAATATGAAATTAAAAATTGTACATAATGAAATCTTTTACAGATCGTTTGGCGATGTGCCAAATGAATATATATCATTCGGCAGTGTGCCGGGTGTATGTAAAGGAGTTCATTATGGAAATTACGAAAGTTTTAGATGGCATTAAAGTAATCATTACTATTAATGATAAGCATTCTCAAGAGTCGTTAATTAATATGCTTACATACTGTAATTGTTTATATGAAATGGAAGATCTAATTCGTGATTGTAACTTTAATATCTCAGATGTTTGGTACGAGTACTGATAACCTACATGATCCCCGAAGCTTCACTGATTCGGGGATCATGCAGCTATGAAAAGGAAATTAATATGTCTAACATGTGGAATGAAGAAATATTAATGCGTTATTGGGAAGAAGCTTATGAGGAATTAATAGCAAATGGTATGAGCAAAGGTGAAGCTGAACATGCAGCAACTGATATGGCATTAGCTAAGTATGAAGAAGGAGATTAATATGTTAGCACAACTACCATTAATCCAAGAATGTTTTAACGATGATGAACAATTAACTATAGGTGAAATAGTATTAAAAAGATTAGAAGGTATGGAAGATTTTAATCATGATAAATTTCAACTGTCATGGGAAATAATAGTAACAAGGGATACATATAAATGACTTGGGTTATTGTGAAAGAATGTGAAGATTGTAATGGACAAGGTAGACATTACCATTATAATACTGCACCTGATAAGTGTTATGAATGTGAAGGGACTGGCGCTCGTGAATACTATGAACAAACATGGCAATATGAAACTGAAAGTGAGGTAAAGCTTGACTACTCTAATACAATAAGTATACAATTGGTTAAATCAACTATGGATTTTGAACATGGAAATGACTGTACATAATGTAAAAGATATTGTTCTTACAAAAGATCAGTATATTAATAAAGGAAGTAAATGGGTAGATGTTTCAATTATATCTGATAAAGGAGAAGAAATAACCCTGACTTGTTTTTATAGTAATGACAATCCCGTTAGAATTATTAATCAAGAATGTCCAGAGGAGTAATACAATGTTTAATCGTGATGTATTAAATTTTGAAGTTGAAAAGTTTCCTTTAGAGTATGTAAATGAAACTCCTGAACATGTACTTTATAATGAAGAAATGAATCCTGATATTGGTATGGGTCTTCGACGTAAAGATACTAAAGAGTTGATGTCTGTTGTTACCGAGAGCTATGAACCTGTACAATATCTTACGATTGTAGATCAGATTGAAGAAGCTTTAAACTTAGCTGGGCTTGATCTTACTGATGCAAATTTTAAAACTAATGTGTATGATCGTGGAAATAAAATGGAATTAATTGCTACGTTTCCTGCACATGCACAAAGTATAGATGGTAAAGGTTTAGTTGTGCCACAGTTTGTCTTTCGTACAAGTCATAACAGAACATGGGCAAACAATGGTATGATGGGTTTGTTCAGACAATTTTGTTTTAATACTCTAGTCAATGGTAATAAGTTAGCCTATGTATATGGTAGACATACTAAGAACTTTAGTCCTATTTCTTTTGGTGCAAAGATAAAAGCAGCATCTGATTATATAGCAGGTGATGGACTAAATGAAATGAAACAATGGTATAATACTGAGATCAGTAGAGATAAAGCTATATCTTTGTTTACTAATACATTAGCTAAACGATTTGATAATGTTAAGCGTAAGAATGTAGGTAATAAAGTTGTATTATCTAACCTTATGAAGATCTTTGATAGAGAAAATCAACATGTACATGGCAGAGGACTATATGAAAAGTATGGTACACAAATGAAAGGTTCTTTGTGGACTGCATATCAAGCTGCAACTGCATGGTCTACTCATGTTGATGATGGTAAAAGAGAAAGTAAACACCATAACAAAAGAGTTAATCGTGAGGAAGCAGTACGTAAGATGTTAATATCTGATGCTTGGAAACATCTTGAAACAGACAATATGAAATTAATTAATGCTTGAGTTAATATTGTTTGCCATTGCACTTGATCTTGTATTAAAAATAATACAAGATTAAGTTGCAGTGTAGTATATTATGTGCTATAATATAAGGATGAAGACAATGAATACATTTAATTTTAAATCTCACGATGATATACCTGAATCATTGGCAAATTATGTAGTGTCAGTCTGTTCTTTTTCTGGATTAAAAGTTAATGATTTGACTGATATTAAATTGTCTGATATAAATAGTTTTCTAAATGGACTTGAAGATCAAGAGGCAGAAGAATGAGTATAGTAGAAGGAAAAGTATGGGGTACAACAATACCTCTTATCCAACGTCCTCAATTAGAACTGCATAGTATCTTTGTTAATACTGGTGGTTATTGTTCTAAGCATAAACATCAATCAAAGATTAATGCGTTCTATGTAGAGGAAGGTGAGCTTGAAATACACCGATGGAAAGATTATAACTTAGTTGATGTTACAGTTCTATACAATGAAGATGTAGCTATAGTTCCTGCTGGTGAATATCATATGTTTAATGCTCGACGTGATACCAAAGCATTAGAAATTTATTGGTCTGAATTATCTCTTAATGATATTGAAAGAGAAATAGTAGGTGGAATTGATAAGACTCTTGATCTATTTGATACTCCATTGAAAGATGACTTTGGTAAAGTATTTAATTTAGATAACTTAGAAGGGAAAAATTAATGTCTGTTATAATGGAAGTATCAAAACAAAGTGGCAACCCTACGTTAATCATGAAAGAAGATTACAACTCTTTAGATTTCTCAGAAAGATTGCAATGTTTAGTTTCCATACGAACAGCTATTGAAAAAGAAATAGCTTACACTCAGAAAGATTTAAGTAAGTTTATTAATAAGCGTAGGTTTGTTTAATGTTTAAATCAATAGTACTAATACTATTATTAATAAGTAATTCTGTAATTGCAAAACCTCTTTCTGTTCCTGATCAATTTAATCTTAACAAAGAAGAACTTTGTTTAGTACAAGCTATTTACTTTGAAGCAAGAGGTGAAAGTTTTATAGGACAATTAGCAGTAGGAAGTGTTATATTACAAAGACTTAGAAGCAAATCATTTCCTAATACTATATGTGGTGTAGTACAATCTGGTAAGTATTGGAAAGGTAATCCAGTAAAAAATAAATGTGCCTTCAGTTATTGGTGCGATGGTAAGACAGAAAAGATGTATAACTATAATGCGTATGATGAAGCTGTTAATGCAGCTAACTTAGTATTAGGTGGAGCATCTATATCTTTACTTAATGAAGCAACACATTACCATGCTTTTTATGTCCAACCTAGTTGGTCTACTAAAATGAAAAGAATAACTAGAATAGGTAAACATTTATTTTATAAGGAGTATTAAAATGTTTGTCATAGTTCAAGATATAATAAAAGAATTACATGAAGAGCTAGATGACTTTGATTGTTTTGATATACTAACTACACCTAAAGGAGTTCCTATAAAGTTTCCTACAAAAACAGAAGCTATTAAATTTTTAGGTGATCTTGGAATGGAGTTACCTGCTGGTACTGATGAAGGAGAAATTAGAATTGACAGATTACACTGAAGATTATAATGGTTTTGTTTCTCAGTTACATAGTAACATTAGTAAATTAAAAATACAATTAAAACAATCCAATGAAACCATTAAGCAATTAAGAAAGGAATTATCTATAGCACGACAAGAAAAAGGTACAGGTAATTTGTGGGCTGAACTAAATGACGGCAGAGATAATTAATTTTTATAAACATTGGAAACAAAGACAAGAAACAAGAAGAAAATCTCTTGGTTATTCTGCTGACCTATGGTATATGATGTTAGATAATGGATATGAACCTACAGATTATAATGATGTTGAAAAGTTTGTAGAAGATATGTGTGAAGATGAGTAAAAATTTCTGGCAAAAAGAAAGATCATCTTTATTTAAAAACCTTTTGCGTCAGTACAAAGAAGAAGGTTATGATAATAAAGAAGCTAAACAGTTAGCAAAGATTGAGATCAATGAAGTTATGGAAGATAAAGAAGACTTTGTTAGTAACATATGGAGAGAAACTTTTGAAGATGAATAAATCTCCCGAACCCCCAATGATTCGGGAGATTTAATCATCATGTGGATACTCTCCTATGAAGACAAAGTTATTGAGAAGTTTAGAACTAAGCATGAAGCAAAGGAATCTCTTGAACAAAGAGATAATTTATGTTACATGTTAAAATCAAATACATCTTTATACTCAATTAGAAAAGGAAAATCAAATGCGTCTACAAGAGTCAGGCAAAAAAGGTCCATGTCCTGAGTGCAATTCTTCAGATGCTAACCACCACTATCCTGATGGACATACCTATTGTTTTAGTTGTAATACTTTTAAACCAGCAAAGGAAGTAAGTAACATGACCACCACTGTTCGAATTGCCTCTGAAGTAGGAGGAAAAGCAAGCGATCCTAGAGATACAGACTCCAGTAAACAATGTGTTTATACTGAAATATCTGATAGAAAAATTGATGTAGCAACTGCTAAATTATATGGCACCATGATTAAGAGAGGTAACTTAGGTCAGGTTACACATCACTGTTATAAATACTTTGATCGAAATGGTACTCACATTGGTAATAAAATTCGTGGTGTTAAAGATAAAAAGTTTTGGTCTGAAGGTGGGCTGTCAAAAGCAGGGCTGTTTGGAGAAAATGTATTTACTCAGAAGGGTAAGTATATAACTGTATGTGAGGGCGAGATAGATGCCATGAGTGCCTATCAAATGATGGGATCAAAATGGCCGTGTGTGTCTTTAAAGAATGGGGCTGCATCTGCTGTTGCTAATTGCAAGCAATCGTTTGAATACTTAGATCAGTTTGATAATATAGTATTGTGCTTTGATAATGATCAAGCAGGTAAGAAAGCAGCACAGGAACTTGTTCAACTCTTTGAGCCAAACAAATGTAAGATCATGTCAATGGATCTTAAAGATGCTAATGATTATCTCTTGGCTGGTAAGTCAAAAGAGTTTATGGAAAAATGGTGGGCTGCTAAACCATTTACACCTGCTGGTATAATTAATCTACATGAGTTAGGTGATAGTTTATACGAAGAAAACTATTGTGATACTTGTCTTTATCCTTGGGAAGGTCTCAATGAAAAGACTTATGGTATGCGTACTGGTGAGTTAGTTACTTTTACTAGCGGTGCTGGCATGGGTAAGTCCAGTATCATGCGTGAGCTTATGCACCACCTTATGACAGAAACATCAAACAACATTGGTGTTTTAGCAATGGAAGAGAGTGTACGTAATACTGCATTTAATATTATGTCAGTCGAAGCCAATGCTCGATTGTATATTAAAGAAGTACGTGATCAGTTTACACCTGAACAGTTACGTGAATGGCAAAACAAAACAATAGGAACTAAAAGGTTCTTTGCCTTTGATCACTTTGGTTCTATATCTAATGATGAAATATTATCTCGTGTTCGTTACATGGCACGAGGGCTTGGATGTAAGTGGATTATCCTAGACCACCTGAGTATCTTAGTATCAGGTCAAGAAGATAATGGTGATGAACGTAAGTCTATTGATATTCTTATGACTAAGTTACGTTCTCTTGTAGAAGAAACAGGTATTTCTCTCTTGCTTGTAAGCCATCTACGTAGGCCAGCAGGTGATCGTGGTCATGAAGATGGGCGTGAGGTATCTCTCTCACATCTACGTGGCTCTGCTTCTATTGCACATCTCTCTGATGCAGTCATAGCTTTGGAACGTAATCAACAAGCTGACGATGAGCAAGCTGCTAACACCACTACTATACGTATTCTAAAGAATAGGTACACTGGTGACACAGGTGTGGCTTGTTACTTGCATTACAATAAGGATACTGGTAGAATGAGTGAAGTTAATAATCCTTTTGAAGGAGATAACTAATGTTTAACAACCCTTTAACTGGATATATAGTATGTCTTGGTATTGTAGTAGCTGTTTTAATATTGGTATATTTAAAAGCAACTGGATTTACTATAGGATAGGAGATAACTAATGAATGAAATAGGCTCACGTAAAGTTTTTGATAGAACTCTTTACGAGATAGCAGACAGAGATGCAAAAGCTGCTACTTTAAAATATATTAAAGATATGAATTACACTACAATTGATACGACTGAAAGAAAAGATTTTGATATTATCTGTAAAGCATCAGAAAACACACACCATCTTTATGAAGTAGAAATAAAGTATGCTTGGAAGGGAACATGGAATCCTAGTTGGAAAGAAATACGAATACCTTATCGTAAGAAAAAACTTTTAACTAAATGGAAAGATAAATATCCTGATGCTTTGTTTACATTTATAGTGTGGCGAAATGATTGTAAGCAAGCATGGCACATTGATGCAAATATTTTACTTGAATGTGAAGTCAAAGAAGTATCTAATAGAAACATTAAGAAGGGTGAGAAGTTCTTTCATATCAATGTGGAGGATGCCTGTCTCATAGAAGCATAATGACAACAGCTATAGTTGATATTGAAACAGATAGTTTAAATGCAACAAAGATACATTGTATTGTAGCAAGGAGTTATGAAACAAATAAAGTTAAGGCGTGGGTAGGACAGGAGTGTTCAGAGTTTGCTAGTTGGTCGCAGCAGATTGATACTTTTATTATGCACAATGGTATCAGCTTTGATGCTCCTGTCCTAAATCGTTTACTTAAATGTAACATTAAACTAAATCAAATACGAGACACCTTAATTGAATCTCAATTATATAATCCCATAAGAGATGGAGGTCATTCACTTGAGGCATGGGGTAAAAATTTAAAATATAATAAAGGAGAGTTCAATGACTTCAAAGAATACAGTGAAGACATGCTTGAGTATTGTAAGCGTGATACGGAACTTACTAGGAGGGTTGCGCTTGTATTGGAAAAGGAAGGAAAAGAATTTAACAACAAGTCCTATGAATTAGAATGTAAAGTTAGGGCGATCATTGATAAACAGCAGAATAATGGCTTCTCTTTCAAATTGCGAGAAGCCATGATTCTGCAAGCACAGTTACAAGACGAGCTAAATGAATTAGAAAAGAAAGCTCAAGAAGAATTTGAACCAACTATAGTAGAGTTAAAAACAAAGACCAAAGAAATACCATTCAATATAGGTAGTCGCCAACAGATAGCTGATAGACTTATGAAACGTGGATGGGAACCTAAACAGTTTACTGATAAAGGTAATGTTATTGTTAATGAAGCAGTACTATCAACTATTGATATGCCCGAAGCTAAAATGTTTAGCAGGTACTTTTTATTGCAAAAACGTACTGGATTAATAAAGTCATGGATCATGGCTTGCGAAGAAGATAATCGTGTACGAGGTAAAGTAATGACACTTCGTACTATAACTGGAAGAATGGCACATGCAGTACCTAATATGGCACAAGTTCCCGCTATCTATAGTCCTTACGGCAGAGAATGTCGAGGACTCTGGACGGTTGATGATGTTTCTAAATATCGCTTGGTAGGTGTGGATGCCAGTGGTCTTGAACTAAGATGCTTGGCACACTACATGAATGATCCTGAATATACTAATATTGTATTGACAGGTGATGTACATACAGCTAATCAAGAGGCAGCAGGATTAGATACAAGAGATCAAGCCAAGACTTTTATCTATGCTTTTCTCTACGGTGCAGGAGCAACTAAGATTGGCAAAGTAGTTGGTGGTGGTCCCAAGAAAGGACAGCAACTAATAAATAAGTTCTTAAATAATATGCCAGCACTTAAACGTCTGCGAGAGCAAGTAGCTATGTGGTCATCTAAAGGTACGGTTCCGGCCCTAGATGGTAGACTATTACACATTAGATCAGAACATGCTGCACTTAATACTTTACTTCAAGGTGCTGGTGCTATAGTATGTAAACAATGGCTTGTTCACATTATGGAGCGAGTTATTAAAGCTAAGTTAAATGTCAGATTGGTTGCCTCAATACATGATGAATACCAGTTTGAGGTAGCCATACCTGACATAGAAAGATTTTGTAAACTAACAAAGGAGGCAATGACACAGACAACAAAGACACTGAAGATGAAGTGTGAATTAGACTGTGATTATAAGGTGGGAAAAACATGGGCCGAGACACATTAATAGAAAAACAATTAGAGTTTTTTGATACTATTAAATCTATTGATAAATCTAAAGGTACTAAGATTTGTATTAAATGTAAGCAAGAAAAAGCTCTTGAAAGTTTTATAACTTTAGGGAGAAGAGATCTTAAAAACAACCATGTAAGAATGAATATATGTAAAAAATGTGAACGAAAAAAAATGAACCAAGTAGCTGAGTTAAAAAAAACACATGCCTATCCTGATAAAAATTATAAGTGTCCAATTTGTTTTAAAGTACCTGAACAAATTATTCCAGAAACAAACGGAAAAACATCTCCATTTGTTTTAGATCACGACCATAAAACAGGAGCTTTTAAAGGCTGGATATGTAATAAGTGTAATTCAGCATTAGGTTTTTTTGAAGATAATATTAACTATGTAAGGAGGGCATTAAATTATTTAGAAGATTATGAAAAAAGACGTTGACAACATCAATTAGATAGTATATACTAGTTGTGTTGAAGTAGTAGATGAATATCAACAGCCACGATGGTGTGGCACTAAACACAAAGGATACTTTTAATATGCCTATTCAACCTCTATATCTAACTGGTAAATGCTATTGGGCCTCAGTTATTGAACCTAATAGTACGTTTGAACCAGCTTGGCAAGTTGATCTTTGCCTTGATAAAGAAAGTAAAGCTTTAGTCGAAGAAGCAGGGCTAACAATACGTAATAAAGATGATGATCGTGGTGAGTTTGTCACGTTCAAACGTAAGGTGCAGGGTAAGAATGGCCCTCGTCAAGCACCTACGGTAGTGGATTCCCAAAATAATCCTTGGGATAAGAAACTTATTGGGAATGGTAGTGTAGTAACGGTAAAGGCACTTCCCTTTGAGTGGAACTATGCAGGTAAGTCAGGTAAGTCGGCTGACCTTGCAGCAGTTCAAGTAGTTGAGTTAGTTGAGTACGGGGATAAAGGATTTGATGTTGTTGAAGGAGGCTATGTTAATGAAGCCGCAGAACAATTTGCATCAGATGATATCCCATTTGGTAACTAGGTAAGGATGAGGGTGCTATTTCTTGACGGGTAGCACCCTCATTTTAATATGAAACAAATTGAAACATTAGTAGAAGATATCTATGATCTTTTTAATCTTACTCCTATAGAGAGGGATGAGAAAGAAGTAGATGAACTTATAGATAAGTTTGGAGATATGCTTAAAGTTCATATCAAAGAATTTATGTATAGCAAACCAAGAGACAGCGGTAATCTAAGATTATCTGCAATAGGTAAACCCGATAGGCAGATATGGTATGATGTTAATACAGAAGCAACAGAAGAAAGTTTACCACCAAGCACACGAATTAAATTTCTTTATGGTTATATATTAGAAGAATTACTTTTACTTTGTGCTGAAGTTGCTGGTCATACTGTAGAAGCACAACAGAAAGAAGTATCAGTAGAAGGAGTACTAGGTCATCAGGATGCAATTATTGATGGGGTTTTGGTTGATTGCAAGTCTGCTTCAGGATTTAGTTTTAAAAAGTTTGAATCTAATACAATAGCCGAAGACGATCCCTTTGGTTATATAGCACAGATATCTGCTTATGCACAAGCTAATGACATAGATAAAGCAGCTTTTCTTGTTATAGATAAATCTACTGGTAAGATTTGCTTAACACCTGTTCATTCAATGGAGATGGTTAATGCGAGCAAAAGGGTTACGTTTCTTAAAAACATTGTGGACAGAAACAATATACCTAATCGGTGTTATGATCCTATACCTGATGGGAGGTCTGGTAATTATAAGCTTCCTGTTGGTTGTGTTTATTGTAGACATAAAACTTTATGTTGGGCTGATGCTAATCAAGGTAAAGGTATTAGGACTTTTAAGTATTCAAATGGTAATAGATACTTGGTACAAGTTGCGAAGATACCTGACGTTGAGGAAATAATTAATTAAGTATGCACTGGAAGTACTACAAGAAGCCTGACCCTAATAGTCATTTTGGGTTTGTTTATCTTATTACAAACAAGAAGACAGGTAAGGCTTATGTGGGCTGTAAACAGTATTGGCATCCGGTGAAGAGAAAGAAGGGTAGTTCCAAGGCAACCAAGAGGGAATCCAATTGGGTTATCTACATGGGTTCTTCTAAGTTGCTATTGGAAGATATTAAGAAACTAGGTAAAAGAAGTTTTAAGTTTGAAATAATATCAGAGTTTAAAAATAAAAGAAGCCTGAAATACTACGAGCTATACTACCAGATGAAGTATAATGTTTTGTCTTCTACCTTGGAAGGTACTGACGAACCAGCATACTATAATAACTATGTTGGTGGTAAGTTCTATAGGCCAGTACAAGAGTTTGAGAATGAACCTACAAGATTTAAATAATATACTACAATTACAATCAAAAGCTTTTACAAATTCAGAGAATACTTTATTCTTATCAGTTATATATCAAGCATTACTTGATGCCACTGAACCTAAAGTTGAAGAGGAAAGAACAAGTATAACATCTATTAGGAAACAAGCAAAGGCTTGGTTTTTTGCATCAATAGGTGTAACATGTGAAGACTTTGAATTTATCTGTGATCATGCTGGTCTTAGACCTTCAATGGTCAGAGAGTTTGCAGCTTATGTTATTAATTCAGGTGATGGAGATGAAGCTAGAAGTAAATTAAATCTCATATGGAAAGGAGCTAATGATAGTTAGATGTCAGACTTACAAAGTGATCATGAATTTACACATGAATCAAGAGATAATTATATCTTGAGAAGAATGAAAGAAGATAGAGAACGAGTAGTAGCTGAAGTTAATAAAGCATCTAATGTATATTTAGATAAACTAAAAGAAGAAGATATACTTGATAAACAAATAGGAGGAGATCATTACAAAGATTGTAAGATACAACCCGTCGAGTACATACATGCTAATGAATTAGATTACTTTGAAGGTAATGTAATTAAATATGTAACTAGACATAGAACAAAAGGAGAAGGTAAAAAAGATATCGAAAAAGCTATACACTACGCTCAACTAATACTAGAACTATATTATAAATAAGGAGAGGATTATGCCTAACAACTACTTACCAACGCTTTACCAAGAATTTATTCACCTATCAAGATATTCTCGTTGGTTATATGATGAAGAAAGAAGAGAGACTTGGCCTGAAACAGTCGGAAGATACTTTACTTTCTTTAAAGAACACGTCAAAGACTTACATGATTTTAATCTAACTGCTAATACAATAAAAGAATTAGAAGAAGCTGTATTATCTTTAAAGGTAATGCCTTCTATGCGTTGCCTGATGTCAGCAGGTGATGCACTCAAGCGAGAGAACATAGCAGGGTACAACTGTTCTTATGTTGCCATTGATCGTGTTCAAGCTTTCGATGAGGTCTTATACATTCTCATGAACGGCACTGGTGTAGGCTTCAGTGTTGAACGTCAGTTTGTT
>Ga0080013_1003495_pt1 | contig 16474 bp, 23 predicted proteins | sample ETNvirenome_6_85_FD_69236 | JGI IMG/M metagenome (GOLD analysis project Ga0080013, IMG submission 69236) | Marine viral communities from the Pacific Ocean - ETNP_6_85 (SPADES assembly) (version 2) | ecosystem: Environmental > Aquatic > Marine > Oceanic | place: Pacific Ocean | collected 2013-06-19 | reverse complement strand
ATGTCCAAGACTTCTAAGTTTTTCAGAGATTTCATCTCTAATAGTAATCGGTACTGTTGAAAGGGTATGTCTAATGTAATCATTTAATGTGTCCATTGCGTTCCATATTGCTTTCTCTTTCATGCTGTGATCATATTCCTGCTCACAACTGTTAGTACAAAATTTGTTTGTAGATTGTCTACCGCAGAAGATGCATTGCATCGTTACGCTCCATTTAAATGTATTCGTTACGCTCCACTAAACGGTCGCAACGATGTTAAATAACTTGGTAAAGAGATCAGACGATGGAAATTTGTTTTCCACCCCCTGACCTCCTATTTCTATAGTTTAATCACTTGTTTTTCTGTCTTACTTTTATTGAATATCTTCTTGTAAAACAGTTTAAATGGAAACACTAATGTTAAAAAGCATGTTACACCAAAACCATAGAAAATACCAATGCCTACATTAGCAAATAAATTACAAGTATTAATTAAAACATTTGAAGAAGTATCCTTTACATCTTTAGCTACTCCTTTCACTTGTTCTTTATTAATACCATCACTTATTGTATTTGTGAAATTTTCGAATTCTTGCACTGCACTTGTTAATGATTGCATCTATATCTCCTTTATTTATGTTTATGAAGTAAAGACCTGACAGCAAAAGTGCTATCCATATTAAAACGCTGATTACATAATTCAGAAAGAACATCATAACCAGTGTTGTTAAAATCAAGTTCTTGTTCTTCTGGTAAATGGAGATCAGTTTCTGTCCAAGTACCATCAGATTCTTCTTTGATGAAGTGTGCATTAGTCATTTGTCCTCATGAATTTAATAGGTACATAGATAAACTATAGATGCATCCTCCAACATAACCCCATGCAACATAGTATATAATATGCTTAATTGTCATCATTCTCATTTGTCCTCATTAAATGAAAGATTTACATATTAATAATTATATAGAAAAAGAGGATTTCCCCCTCACAAAAAGGGGGGAAAACCTTAAACATTCACATGATATTGTGGGTAACGACTGATGAGTAAAACTAGAAGTATAAGTATGGTGGGCTACTAGGTTTCGGTTGCCGGAAATTAATATTCTCCTTGCATTGGTCTTTCTAGGTCCATTATTGGTGAATCTATTTGTGCAACCATTTCATAACGGTGAGAGTCTAAATGTTGAAATGCCTGGACTTCATCCCAATTCTTCTTATCAATAGCTTTCATCACTTGTTTCATCTCTTGTTCATAGTTATCAAATTCCTCTGTAGATCCTAATGAATGGTAACTAGATTCATGTTGATGTAATGCCATATACTTCTGATCGAATTCCAAACCGATTTCGGAACGATCTTCTATACCTGTCTTAATGTTCACAAAGTCCATCTTTGACATATTCATCCATTTAGGAAATAAAGCCTCTGGACCTAATTCAATTAGATCTGCATCCTCTGTAAGTATCTCTGGATGCATTTCTCCATAGGTTTTGAATGACTTCATCATGAATTCAATATCCTCATAACGATTCTGTACATTTCCTGCTGGAATATGATTGATTACTCTTACTGAGTCTGGATTCTCCATTAACTTATAATGGATTGGTGGATGCTTATAAGTGCTACAATCACTTGCATCTGAATACATAAATTCTCCTCCATGATCTAAAGAAGGAGATAACCTGTAATCAACATCTAAGTTAAAATGCATATGTCCTCATATGTTTATGTTAAAGCTCAATAGCGAGCATCGTAGGCACTCTATTGAATGCCCACTGTGCTGATTACTGAGAAGAATCTATGGTGAAGGTTTCAACCTCATGCTTGTGACTTAATACAAATTTACGAATTTCTGCCCATGGCCTAGGTTCTTCTTTAATTAATGTCCTAGGAGTCTTATCATCAGCAGACCATTCTCGATCCCAAGTTCTCTTAGGTTGTAACATCCAGTTTAAACGAGTTGATGTACGCATAATTGTCCAACTCTCATCTGCTTCTTTTCTTAAAACTGCTGTAGCTTTGCTACCATTAGTAAATTCAAATGTATATTTAGCACATTTTACCTTACTATCAACTACTGGTTCAGGTTTAGGTTCTGATTGTATTTGTTTCAACAAATTCTCATCTGTTAATGCTTTAGCTGATAACATTTTGATAAGATCTTCTCTCTTCATGTTATCTAAGGTTTTAACGGAATTAATCTTATCTAATCCCCACTCAATTGCTGTCTTTACTAATGTTGCTTTTGTCTGTTGACTTAAAATCATACTGTCCTCATTACTTAGAGATTATTAATTAAAAAATTACTTACAAAACAGGAATCTATCCTCACAAAACAGCGATAGATTCCATATAATCACTTGTTAACATTCAACTATAACTCTCCCATTCTCTCTTCGAATACATTAGATTCCATCCGTTCACGATTTACTACTCTGTAAAAATGACCTAATTGCTTGTTTAAATCAGCAAAACCACGACTATAAATAGTGCTGTTCTCAATATGATTCTGTACTGAATCAATCTTCTCTAGTAATGCTAAATATTTCATTTCATTCTCCATCGTTATTATTCTCCTTCGTTTAATTTGATTAAACCTAAACTCAACATATCATTAAGCAATTCATCTAGTTCTTTGCCAATCTTTTCATATGCAAAAAAACTAGGTGCATGAAAATCAATATTGTCAAAGATTTCTCTAGCTGTATAACAACAACTAGCTTCACCAATACGTTTAGCTTCCTTATATTTCATTTCATTCTCCTTCGTTAAAATCACATTCAACTACATTTGCATCAGGCTCCTTATCCCAATACTTCTCTTCATCTGCATTCTCACAATGAATAACTCCTGTATATCCATCTCCTAATAAAGTCCCATTACATTTACTACAATGATCAATAGCCCAATATTTATTCATATCATTCATATATCCTCCTTCTTTCTGATTCTTCAAATTTATCGTGTTCATCTGCAATTTGTGCTAACTGCTCTTCAGTTGCCTCTGAAGCAGGTATAATTAAACCTACCTCATCTTCCATGTATTCATCTAATGCTAACTCATACTTCTCAGCATCCGTATATTTCAATTCTAACAATTCATTTAACGTCATAACGTCACCTTCTATTAAAGATTAATATAAAGAGGAAACAAAACAATATCCCCATAACTAAGGATATTTTTTTTTACCGTCTGATGACTCTAAGGAAGATATATGATCTATCTGGGTAAGCTTTATAAACTATGCATACGACATGACAGCAAAGACTATGACATGAGTTGCAAGAAAGATCCTATGAACTAGATGACTTATAAAGATGGATCATTTGTAATTAACATCCACAACGAATGGCAAAGTCTTGTGATGGCATAAGGTTGATGACTGTAATGAATATCATCTCTATCTCAAAGTCCTAACAAATACTAGGTTTCAGTTGCTGGATATTATAACACTATTACATTAATCTTTGCTTATATTACATTACAGATATATATAGGTATTGTATTATATATATATACTTTAGAGATACTGTTTATCTCTCGTATGTAATATTGATTATATAACAATACCTCAGTGTATCTCTCTACTACTATTCCCTATCATTCTTAGCTATGTCCTATATGCTGGATGTACTAGCTTTATAACCAAACACACATGTTTATCAGTAGTTAGTATTGCATAGCAGATAAGAGATAAGTTAATCCTAGATCATTCTGAATCAGAATCACATGAACACTGCTGTGCCTATGTCTGTACTAAACCCTGCTGTATTAACATCACAATTGGAGACTGTATGGCCTGTACTAAACCCTTTTGATAAAGGAATTAATATCAATAGGCCGGTACGGTATCACATGAATAATGCAGAGCAAGGGGGTGGGGAACAAATTGACATCGTTGTGACAGTAGAGACTACCAACCTCTCTACTTGGTGGTAGTTTTACTTGTTATAGGAGATAGCTAAGGAGACATTATGAGTAATAAGTTAATTAAAAAGAAGATGTTGGAATTCAGGAATCCTCCTAAACGGAGTAGATCTGCACAAAGGCAGTATGATTTACAACATGAAAAAGAATCATTATGGGGTAAGAAGCCTATCACTAAGCCACATACACGTTCACTAGGATCTGCATTATACAAAACAGGTCAAGTAGCTACTTATACAGTTCCAATAGGAGGAGAAGAACGAGTATATTCAAGTTCCCGAAGTAATATGATGGTAAGTGATGCTGGTTACAAACAGTTTTTAATAAAACACCATTCTCCATCAGTACAACAAGCAAGAGAATTTAAAGCTACGCAGAAATATTTAAAGAAGAAGAAATGAGTAAAGCAAGTAATGAAATGCGAGAAAGGTTTGTAGATGCATATTGCGAGCATGGAGATGCCCGTAGAGCAGCCTTAGATGCAGGTTACAAGGAAGGTAAATACATTAGTAATCAAGCATGTAATTTAAAAAGGCAGTTAGGTTCACAGATTCAGAAAAGGATGCAAGAGAAGTTTGTAGATCACACACCGAATGCATTTAAGGCAATGAAGGAATTAATGTCAGATTCACTTTCAGATACTGTCAAGTTTCAGTGTGCAAAGGATTTAATGGATCGAGCAGGTTTTAAGGCAACAGATAAGTTAACAATTGAAGAGGACAAGAAGACAGTACCCGAGTTAGAAGCAGAATTAGTGAGTTTAGTAGGCAGAGATAAAGCCAACTTACTACTTAATAAAAAACCTGTATCAAAGGCTACTAATGCTAATCCTGCTAATTTGGAAGAATCTGGATGGATTGACAACAAACTGGAGAAGCATGAGTTATCAGACACTCTTAACTGATCAGTTGGCTCAAGGAAGCTGCTGATCTAAGGAGGGGTAGGGTTACTTCCTCTGGCCTTACCTCTCCGACCACTGAATATGGAACCTTGGGCAGCAAAAGTACCAGAACTAGCAAACAGGATACAGAAGCTTGGAGTTTCAGACCGCAGTAAGTCGCTTAATTTAGCAAGATATGTGTATCAGGCATTGAATGATGCAAAATTAAGCGGTAATTCGAATAAGAAGGAGTTTGTAAATGCATTAAGGGATATGGGGGAACGTGCATTAAAGGAATCTAAGAGTAAGAAACCTTTAGCAAAGATCACTCATACAGCAATGCGAGAAGTCTGGTTACAGATTGAGAATAAAGCACCACCTAGTGTACAGAAGGATAAGTTTATTCAAGGAATCAGGAACAGAATCAGTCAAGACATCATCAAAGAGAACAAGATTGTTGAATTAACAAATGCAGGACATACAAGAGGAGCAAGAGAACGGTCTAACATTGATACACAAGATGTTTATAACAAACAGTTTGAAGTAGAATCAAACAAAACAGCAGGATTAAGACCAGATCAGGTTCCTAACAAAGATAAATTAGTAAAGAAGCAACCTCAAAAGACTAATGTTTCGTCAAAACAAGGAATTATGTGGGATAGAGCATCTTCATTTGGAGTAGATCCTGAAGTTATGGAGCGTTCTATCAGAAGATCCAAGTTTGAGTCAGGAACACATGAGTTATCAAAGTTTGTTAAAGGAAAACAGGTTGAATATAAGAAGAAATTCAAAGGTGGAGGTAAAAAGCAAGACTTTGCAGGACTTGGTGCAGAAGTTTCAGGACAAAAAATCTTAGAATGAGTGATTTAGAAAAAGCCGTAGGCATTTTAACAGAAATAACAGAACGTAGATCCACAAATCGGATTTACGATTATGACCCCTACGGCTACCAAGTGGAGTTTCATAAAGCAAGAGATATGGGTAAGAAAAGAGCTAAACAAAGGCTCTTGATGGCAGCAAATAAAGTAGGAAAAACCTATTGCGGTGCAGCAGAGTTAGCAATCCACGTTTTAGGAGACTATCCCGATTGGTGGGAAGGGCATAGATTTGATACTCCAGTTAAGGTTTGGGCAGCAGGTAATACAACTGCCAATACAAGGGATATAGTCCAGGCAGAGCTTCTAGGGGAGCCAGGAGACTTGGAAGATTGGGGTAAGGGGTTGATACCGAAAGATAGAATAATTCACACAGACAGGCTTCCAGGCATCCCTAACGCTATTTCTGCAGTTACAGTCAAACATAAGTCAGGAAAGAATTCTAAAATCTGGTTCAAATCCTACGAACAAGGAAAAGAACAATGGATGGGTAAAGCAGTCGATATTGTCTGGTTAGACGAAGAACCTCCTCAAGATATCTATTCTCAAGGTTTAAGAGCGACTTTAAAAACCCAAGGCTTGATATTCATGACATTCACTCCTGAAAAAGGCATGACTAATACTGTTGCCCAATTCATGAATGATCTTAAACCAGGACAACAGCTTTATCATGCAACATGGGATGATGCACCACACTTAGACATAGATACCAGAAATGAAATCCTTGCTGCCCTTCCACCGCATGAAAGAAATATGCGATCAAAAGGGATTCCTATCCTTGGTTCAGGATTGGTTTACCCAATTGACGAAGATGCTATCAAGATACCTTCATTTCCAATTCCAGAATACTGGCCCAGAATCTGTGCAGTCGATTTCGGATGGGATCACCCATTTGCATGTGTATGGGTTGCATGGGACAGAGAAACGGATACGGCTTATGTTTACGACACCTATTCTATTAGGGCTGAAACACCTGTTACTCATGCCCATTCGATTAAGTCTAAAGGTGCTTATATTCCTTGTGCATGGCCTCATGATGGTATGCAACACGATAAAGGATCTGGTGAACCTCTTGCTCAACAGTATCGGAGGCTTGGTGTTAATATGCTTGGTTCTCATTTCAGCAATCCTGACGGGGGTTTTTCTGTTGAGCCAGGTATTATGGATATCCTTCAAAGAATGCAGTCGGGCAGGTTTAAAGTCTTTGAACATCTTTCCGACTGGTTCGCAGAAATGAGAATGTACCATCGTAAAGAAGGAAAGATCATCAAAGAACGTGACGATATCATGTCTGCAACAAGATATGCCGTTATGTCTTTACGCTATGCAACCATTCATAAGGAAATTCCTAAAATGGAGTTTGCTATAGGTACTCAAGATCACGAATACCAATACTTTGCTGCTTAAGAATAAAGGAATATATGGCATTTAATTTACAGGCTTTTCTGAAAACACATAAAGATGCAGCGAAGAAAGATTTATGGGGAGATAATTTACAGACTTATGTCACATCACATGAGGGTGACTGGGATAGTAAACCAGTAGGGCCACCTAAGACCACTACGGCTAAACCACCTAAGACTACCATTGCTCAGTCTGCACCAAAGGATGCTGGAACTAAGCCTAAGCCTAAGCCTACTTTCACATTATCTGATAAAGATAAGTTAGCTTTGAAAAGGTTAGGTGGTGTTTCTGGGGGTATTAGTTTACCTAATGTTGATCTGGGGAGTCTTAGTCAAATTACAGAAACTATTAAAAAAAAGGTTACTGCTACAGATTTATCAGGTGGGCATAGTCTCAACACTGACCAAGACTTAACAAAAGCAGACTTATCAGGTGGGCATAGCCTTAACACTGAACAGGACTTATCAGGTGGGCATAGTCTCAATACAAAACCATTTGGTAATAAACCACCAAAAGTTAGTACAGATTTACTCCAGGACCAATTTGATGCAACAGCACATGGAGCATTTATAAAAAATTTTCTTTCTAAATATATAGAAGATGCTAAAAAAATTACAGTGCCTAAAGTTGATCTAGGAAGTGTTAGTCAACTTACAGAAAAGGTTAAAAAAGATGTCAGTGGGGGAGTAGAAGAACTAAAGGAAAATATTGATACAACCTATAAAGGTTCAGATGTGAACATAGGTTTGGAGAATGTTCAAAAAGAAGGACAAAAAGCAATCACACAAATAAAGCAAGAAGGTCAAAAGCTCTTAACAGGTGATTTTAATCTAGAAAGAGCAGTAACAGGGACTGTCAAAGGAATAGAAGATACTTATAAAGGATCTGACCTTCATTCTGTATTCCAACAAACTGAAGACTTTATTAGAGATCCTACTAAAGGTATAAGAGACTATGCTAAAGATGTTAAAGAAGAAGGGGAAGCAGTTATAAATCAGTATAAAAAAGCAGGGGAAAATATAGTAACAACAGGTGAAAATATTGGAAAAGCCTTTGAAGATACTTTTAATACAGGAATGAATGTTTCCACTGCATTGGGTTCTAATGCAGCAAAACAGGTCATGAAAGCTAAATCAGATCTTTCTTCTGCTCTTACTTCTGCTCTTACTTCTGCATTTGGAAGTTCAAAAGGTGCAGGACCAAAAATTGGGAAGACAACTTCTGTAGGAGACTTATTGGAACGTGATAGAGATAAACGGAGAGGTGGTTTAAGCCGATCTGGAACTTCAAGAACCTTAATTACAGGAAAATACTAATGGGAGGATCAACAGGTCGTGCAATTGACCAATTTACAGGTGGATTAGCACAAGCAGGTTTAACTGGTGGACATAAAACAAACATGGAACAGGGAGCAAATGATTTGCAAACACACGTTGAAAAACAATGGCAAGGGTTTACAGATAAGTTGGGTCTTCCTGATTTAAAGAACCCAGACGAATTGCCAAATCTAACAGAATTGGCTGACGCCTTACCAAAATCTTCTGAAAGTAATAATCCTTTTTCAATGGCATCTTATGGAAACAACGTAAGACAAAGACGAAAATCAGGATTTGGTAGAAGGCAAACCTTTAAAGGTCTTACAGGCTGATGGATTTATTCACACAGCTTACATCTGAGTTGGCATCTCTCAAAGACTCTAGACGTAACTGGGAAAGCACTTGGCAGGAAATAGGAGATCTTGTTTCTCCTAACAGAAGTGATTTCCTTACCCTAAGAACTGCAGGAGAGAAACGTAGAGAAAAGATCTTTGAATCTACACCTTTACGTGCCTTAACCAGATTTTCATCTGGTATGCATAATCTGTTGACTCCCAGTACACAAAACTGGTTTGAGTTGAAGATGAGAAATAATGCACTCAATGAAGAACGGGATGTACAGTTGTGGTTGGAAGAATCTACAAGAGTATTAATACAGACCTTCAATAGACCCAACAACAACTTCCATCCTGCAATGCATGAATACCTATTGGATTTAGGTGCATTCGGTACAGGAGTTATGCATGTTAAAGATATTCCAGGTGAAGGACCATACTTTGCAAGTTATCCACTCTATAACTGCTTCCTTGCAAAGAACGAAATGGGTCGTGTAGATACGATCTATAGAGTTTACGAACATACTGCAAAAGAAGTCCTGGAAGCATTTGGTGAAGAAAAACTTCCTGATAAAGTACAAAAAGCCATAGAAGCAGGAAAATACTATGACAAATTTGAATGCGTACATGTAGTTAAACCAATATCTACATTTAAAGATGCTCCCATCAAACGATTCCCATTTGTCAGTATTTATTTCATGCCTACTGCAAAAGCCATTCTGAATGTAGGCGGTTTTGAATCATTTCCATTTGTATGCAGTCGTTGGGAAAGAAATGCACAGGAAACTTATGGAAGAGGTCCAGGTGCTGAAGCATTGGCAGATATTAAAATGCTCAATGAGATGGAAAAGACCTACCTCAAAGCATTACAGAAGATTGTTGATCCTCCATTGATGATTCCTGATGACGGATTCTTAAACCCTATAAGAACAACACCTGGAGGAATCAACTACTATCGATCAGGACTAGGCAAAGACGAAAGAATCTTTCCAATGCCTTCTGCACAAAGAGTTGACATTGCAGAAGCAAAAATGGCTCAAGTCAGAGAAAACATAGAAAAGTCGTTCTACCTAGACATGATGGAATTGCCAGGACCAGTTGCAAATGATGGTGATGTTTTAAGATTTACTGCAACTGAAGTTCAGGCAAGACAAAGAGATCGTTTACAGATTGTTGGACCTATTGTTTCAAGACAGGAAATTGAAATGTTAGGACCAATGATAGAACGGGCAACTCAAATTCTTCTTACTAATAATCTGCTTCCTCAACCTCCTGATGTTGTTATGGAACAAGAAGAATTTAAGATCGAATATCGAAATCCAGTCTCTGTAGCAATGCGGGGCTATGAATTGAACAGCATATCTCAACTGATTCAGTTCCTTACTCCAATTGCCCAAATCGACCCAACCATTCTACAGAGGCTGGATACTTCTCAAGTAGTTAAACTTGGTGCAGATATCTTAAGAACACCACCAAGTGTTGTTAAAGATGAAGCACAGTTTCAACAAGAGTTGCAACAACAGCAGGAACAGTCAGCAATGATGCAACAATTACAACAAGCAGAAATAACAGCAAACATTGACCAAGTAACTTCAACTGCAGAAAAGAATAGAGCAATGGCAGCACAGCAGATGACTGCAGTATAATGTTTGATAAAGACCGTAAACGGAGAGCAACTTATAAAGAAGTATTTTCTACCGAAGCTGGTAGAGAAGTGTTGGAAGACTTGATGAAGAATAACTTTATCTGGAATTCCACTATAACCAGTGATTTGCAGGAAACATCATATAACGAAGGGCGAAGATCTGTTGTTCTAGCCATTCTCAATTATGTGTCGTTGGATGCAGATCGAATTCAAACCATGATGAAGCAAAATTATGAGCGAAGCATCGATGACAACTTCTGAAGCTGCACCAAGCGATTCAGGAGCCATTGACTCTGGCGGTTCAATGCTTTCTGCAGAACAACCAGCAATCACTTCTAGTCCAATGGAGTTCAATCCTACAGGATTGCCTGATGGATTAGGAGAAGAACCATCCCTACAGACTTTTGACTCTGTAGATAAGTTGGCTAAATCGTATGTCAATCTTGTTAAAAAGATGGGTGTACCAGCAGAACAACTCCTACGTTTACCTGGAGAAGGTGAACCTATGGATGATGTTTATAATGCTCTTGGAAGACCTGAAGACCATAATGGTTACACTTTAGGAGATCATGATCCAGAGCAGACAGAAAACTATAGACAGTTTGCCCACCAGTTGGGATTAAACAACCAACAGGCAGAAACTATATTCCAAGCATATCAACAGGATATTGCTGAACGTGAAGAAACTTCTCAACAACAGTTTGAGCAGTTTGAAGTTGATAACCTAAGCGCCTTACAACAGGAATGGGGTGATGAGTTTAATCACAACCTGGAAATGGCAAGACGAGCTTTTATGAATTTTGCTACTCCTGAAGCAGTTAAGGTTATTGAAGAAACAGGAATGGGAAACCATCCAGAATTATTAAAAGTCTTTGCCCGAATAGGTGAAGTCTTGGCAGAAGATTCAGTTTTACCAGGATCAAATAACGCAGTTCTTGGTGGAATGAATCCAGCCAATGCTCAAGAAGAAATCAATTCATTATTGAATGATAAAGATTTTAGACAATCTTACATGGATACCTATGATCCTAATCATCAGGCAGCCGTTGCTAAGATGACTAAACTCTATAGCCACTTGAGCTAAAACTTAGACCAGACAAGGTATTTTTATACCCCTGGCATTTAGATAATGTCAGCGAACCCCATGTGGACAATTCGCAAATGTGCGTTTTTTTACTCACTAATTGCGGAGATTTTATATGTCCACTCAAGTCACAACGGCATTTGTCAAACAATTTGATGCCAATGTACAACTTCTCGTCCAACAAATGGGAAGTAGACTGCGTAATGCAGTTACATTAGAAGGTGGTAAGATCGGTGAAGAAGTCTTCATGGATCGTATCAGTGCCTTCGTTCTCATCCTTGGAATTGTATGACTCATAGAACAGAGTTATCCAAAAGTGGAGACTATACACCTCCATTTGAATATGACTATGCCTATGTTTTGGATAATACGATTATTCTCAGGGTTTTAAACCTCTATGAAAGTGACCAATACGATTATCCATTCAAAGTAGAAGGTCAGTATCTTCTGACTGATGCTACTACTGCAAAGATCAAATACATCAAAAAACCTAGTTCCAGAGATGATACTACTGATTTTGATGCACAATTGGTTCAAGCAATAGCAATGGGACTTGCATCAGAAATTGCAATGGATCTTACAGGTCAAGGATCATTGCGTGATTTGATGTTAGGTAAATTCCAGCAAGTGTTATCAGAAGCAAGAAGTATTGATGCACAAGTTGGTACTGCAGATGTTATTGAATCCAATGAATGGTTGAATTCAAGGAATACTTCCATGTCAGGAAACTTCAGACCTTTTTCTGCATCAACTGCAAATGGTGTATAAATGAGAGTGACCCAAACTCAGACTAATTTCTGGGGAGGTCAGATTGCGGTTAAATCACAAGGTTTTGTAGATGAGGAATTGTATTCCAAATCTGTACAAGAACTTACCAACTTTGTGGTTACACCAAATGGTGGAATTGCAAGAAGACCAGGAACTCAATATATAGCGAGAACCAAACCAAATGCAGTAGGAGTTGGAAAAGAAGCAAATGCAGTAAAGTTGATTCCTTTTACTATAGGATTTGGAAGTTCAAACAACTATATACTGGAATTTGGAGTTTATCAGCCTGAAGTAACAATTACTTCTGTAACACATGGAAGTGATCTATTTACTGTTTCAGGAGGGCATGGTTTATCCAGTTATGATGTTATTCAATTAGAAACATCAAATACTCTTCCAACAAGTGATCCAGCTGATACTCTCGCAATAAATACTGATTATCATGTTCTTAAAATAGACGACACAACATTTAAGATTTGTACAACTGCAGCAAATGTAGCTTCTACAACTGTAGTAAATCTCACAGATGATGGTTCTGGAACACATAAAGTAAGTTCTAGAGGATATATAAGGTTTTATAAGGACAAGGCACAGTTGGCTTTATCAAGTAAACCTTATGAACTAACAACACCTTATAATACGACTGCAAAAGTTAACTCTATACGTTTTATTCAATCGGCATCCTATTTGTTTCTTGTAAGTCCTGATGTTCCTCCACAACAGCTTGTTTATACTTCTGATACCTCATGGGCATTATCAGAAATATCTTTCTATGATGGACCTTATTTCAATTCTCAGGAACTTGCTGATGGTACTGCTTCTACAGTCACGATGTCTATATCAGGTTCTCCTTCTTTACCAACAGGAATCAATCAAACAGGATGGGTAGGAGAATGCGATAATGCGTATTATTGGTCTGGAGTTGGAGATTCTAATCCTGCTCCTACAGATAATCTTCAAACCTTTTCATTCCTTCAGAATAAGAATCATGGTCTTCAGGATGGAATAAAGGTCAATCTTTCAGGAATTACTTTAGTCGTATCTGTATCTGCATCTTCTCCAGCTTCACCTACAGGAGGAGATTTATCAGATCCATGGGACGCAGATAAATCCCCTACATCAGATCCTTCTACACATGCAGATGTAAATCCAACAGCAACAAGTGGAGATGGTAATTTATCCAGTTTAAAAGCATCAATTACAACAGATGGTAATGGGAATCCTACCATTACAATAACGACAATGGGTACTGGATATGATCCTACTGAGACAATTACTTTTACTGATCCTGGTTCAACATCTGAAACTGCAACAATGACCCTGAATTCAGCACATCCTTCCAATGGAGATTTCTTTGCAACTCAATGTACGGCTAATACTTTTAAATTAACCAGTGCTGTAGGAGATGCTCCTGTAGATTTTGGTCATAACCAGAAACCTACTGTAAAAGCTTATTTTTATAGAAAGGATTCAACTGTTCGTTTAACACAATCAGGAACTGGTGTATGGACAAATCAAGCTACTGATGGAGGAAGATTATTCAGAATCAATACTTTAGGAAATGAACAGATTTATTGGGGTCATGTTCAAATTGATACAATAGATCCAGATGGTGACAATGCTAATGAGGCAGACTGTACTGCAAAAACAGATATTCCTGTTTCGTTCACTTCTAATTTAAGAGATTGGAAATTAGGACAATGGTATACAGGAAACTATCCTCATTTTGTTTCTTTATTTCAACAAAGATTGGTCTTTGCAAGAGTTGATCATAGTCCACAGACTGTTTTCTTCTCTCAAACCAATGACTTCTACAATTTTGGCCCTTCAGAGTCTTTAGGATCGTCTACAGGACAAACAACAGCATCAGGAGCATCCATCATAGGAGAACAGGTATTAGCGTTCAATGCGATGACCTTTACGTTTGATTCTGGAACTGTAGATGAAATCCAGTTTCTTGTACCACAAGAGAAACTTCTGGCAGGAACAACAGGTGGTATTTATGCAGTCTATGGATCAGAACAAGACTTAACGATTACACCTACTAATTTTACAGTCAGAAGAGAAGGAACCCAACCAGCAGAAAAAACAGTCAATGCTGTAGCTGTAGACGAAAATGTTCTTTATGTCGAAGGTTCTGGAATCAAGGTTCGTTTAATCAATTTCGGTAAAGCAACTGCAGGAGAAAAATCATTCGATATCACCATAAGAGCTAATGATATTCTGAGCGACAAAGGTAAACAGATTATGGCAACCTCCATTCCTAACTATGCCAACTGGATCAGAGATGGTAATGGAGCAATCAGTTGTGTCACTTACATTCCTCAAAATACAATATTGGCATGGCATAAACATCAAATTGCCGGCTCTTATGATTATACAAATACAAGAGGAGGTGATCCAACAGGACATTTAACAACAGATCAAACAAATGCAGTTGTAGTCGATATGGGAACTATTCCATATGATGATCAGGATCAACTATGGATGGTTGTCAGAAGAACCATTCCTACTGTAGATGGAGGTAATAGTCATACCATCATTGAAACCATTGAAGTAATGGAAAACTGGATGAAAGAAGAAACCATTGATGCATCCAGATTCATGGATGGTCATGTAGTCGCAACTACTGCAACTTCAGTATCAGGTTTGAATCATCTAGAAGGATTAACCGTGAAGTTGCTTGGTGATGGTTCTCAATTGGATGATGTTGCTGTTTCTTCTGGATCTGCAGCATCAGGTGCATCTTCGAACTATACAACTCTGGTTTCAGGATTAGGTTATGAATCTAAACTGGTAACACTTCCAGTTGCTCTTGGTCCTCGTGGAAATGTCAGAATTGGAAACAAGAAAAGGATTCACAGAGCATGGGTTAAAGTTTATAGAACTCCAAATATTAAATATGGAATTTATCCAGCATCGGTTTCAGAAGGTACTTTAACAGAAATGGTAACAAGAACTTTTTCTGACGAATATGGAGATCCACCAACTTTGGTTACAGGAGTTCAAGAATTGGTTCCGTCAAATCAAGGATTTAATGATGCTCAGTTTCAGATACAGATTTCTGATTCAATGCCTACGAATATTTTAGCAATAGAACTGGATTACGAAACAAATGATAACTGATATCAAAGTCTGGCCTATAACGACTCAGGACGATATGGACCATATTCAAGAAGCAGCAGATGAAGATGGAGGAAGATCTTTAATTGGTCCAACTCATCTTGTTACTAAAGCTGGTTCTCCTATAGGTGCATTCTCTGTTGAAAGTCCTACTGTCTACTGGTGGATGCACTCTAAAAAAGCAACACCTAAAGATTCTAGAGCAGTCTTTCAGGCATTAGATGCAATCATGATGGATCGAAGACAAGAACATTACATCATTCCTTGTGAAGAATCTTCACCTTATTACGGACTTCTAGAAAAACATTGTTCTGTAATAAGACCTATTGAAGGTAGGGATTGGACACTTTTTACCAATAAACACTGATGGGTCTTCCTTTAATTATAGCCGGAGCAATGGCAGTAGGTGCAGCTGCTGGTTTTTTATCCAAAAATAAGCAGATCAGTGCAGAAAAGGATCGACTTAATGCAATGGCTAGACAAGCAAGGAAAAATGCAACATTAGCAAAATCAGGTTTTTATGGTCAAGGCAATCGTTTTGGTCTTAATGCAGAACTTGAAACAGGAAGATTAGCAAGATCTCATGCACAACGAATTGGTTCTATGAGAGCATCAATTGGAGGTTCTGGTGCAGTAGCAGATTCTGGAACAACATGGGATGTCATTGTTGCACAAGATGCAGAAAATCAATCAGAAATGAATGCATTCAGAACACAAGTGGATTCAAGAATACAGGACTTCTTTGATCAAGGAGATTTACAGTTCAATTCTTATATGGATCAAGCAACTGCATATGAAAATGGTGCATCCCAATTAGAACGTGGTCGACATGAAAGTATGTTCTATGCAGCACTTTCAGGTGGATCTTCAGGTGCTTCTACTGGAGCAGGTTTATATAGTGCAGGAGTTAATCCTAGTTATCCTTCATCAGGAGGTGGAGGATACCAAAACCCTGGTAATCCTCATAGGTAATAATGAGACTTAACTTTCAACAACAAAAACCAATCAATCTTTCTGCTGGAGGACCATCTTTTGTTCCTGATCAATCCAGAGAAGCAGATCAAGAAGCGAATATCAGACTTCAAATGATCAATGAACAGCAACAAGCCTTAAAAGATATGGCTCAAGCTGCTGT
>Ga0080013_1003494_pt1 | contig 16477 bp, 4 predicted proteins | sample ETNvirenome_6_85_FD_69236 | JGI IMG/M metagenome (GOLD analysis project Ga0080013, IMG submission 69236) | Marine viral communities from the Pacific Ocean - ETNP_6_85 (SPADES assembly) (version 2) | ecosystem: Environmental > Aquatic > Marine > Oceanic | place: Pacific Ocean | collected 2013-06-19 | reverse complement strand
CAGCCCAAAGTAAAGATATTACTCCAGTCGGTATACCCATCTGAGAGCGTACCCGACGTATCTCCCGACCCATCTGGAGAGGTCCACGGCGGGGGCACGGCCAAGGTATTCTCTTCGCCGCGATTGCCCGGTCCTCCAAATTCCGGAGGCGGCGATAGAGGCCCCCCCATATCGAAGTCAGGATTAGGTCCGACTGCTCCTCCGCGACTGCCCGGTCCTCCAAATCCCGATCCCATTATTTACCCCCCTCCATAACCGTCCTCGCTGTTTTCCGCAGAGCGTAGCCCTCTAACCATTCTCGCACAGACTGACCGACAGCGTCCAAATGCGACCAAGGCATACCGCTTTCACGAATGCCGTCCGTTGGGAATTCCTCCACTTCCCGTGACAAAAAGATAATCGGATCTTGGTCAGGATAACGAGTTAGAAAATCATCCACATAGGCTTCCCACAGATCGTCGCCTGCCTCCCACGCTTTATTAGATACAATATAAGGGACTTCGACTTCGCCTTGACTTGTTAGTTGCCTAAATATGCTTTGGGGACCACCACCCTTAACACTAGTATAAATATATTCAGCAGACTCATTAGGGTCTATACCAATCAGCGAATCATCAGCGTGAATCTTGTTCACACTCTCAAATCCCGGTTCGATCTTGGCCCAAAACTCTCCTTCCAATTCATCTGCTTTTGCTACAAGATCACCAACAGTGGGATTTGCAATTATTACTTCACCTGTTCCTTTCTCGTACAGAGCACTGAGGTCACCCAAATACTCCTCTGGTACGGGCAGATCATCAACAGCAGAAGTAGGAGCAGCAGGTTTGCCCCCTGTTTCGCGGGCCACACCACCGGGTGGACCCTCCACGCCCGGTGGATCTGACGGTTCATACCCCGCCAATGCTGAGTCTTCCCAAATATCATCCCCAGCAGGCACCGGTGCGTTACCCAACAACCTTGTAGCACCGATCCTAATATCGTCTGGATTTAGGAAGATGTATTCTGGCGAACCATCCCCTCCCGCCAACGGCATCACTCGCTCTAAGGTCACATCGTACAACTCCGACAACTTTGCACGAACCGCTTGTGCTACAGCGCCCTCATCAGGTGCACCAACCTGACCCGGACGAACATCTCCCAGAGTAAGTACCTCCCTAAGAGTGCCATAAGTTCGCAACTCAGCCGCTTGCGCCGGAGTTAGTAGTTCCGATGCAGCGTCTACGAGATCGTCGGGCAACGGTCCAGCCGTATCCAATATGCGTGGCGGCCTATCAAGCGCCCATTCGACACTGATAACCCGCCCCCCCGCTTCGCCACCGTAGTGAGCCGCTATCTGCTCAACCGGGGTCACATGGGTGCCCTGAACCCCCAGCCCTGATAGCAGCGGCCTGTTTCTGGCGGTGAATGTGTCAAAACTGTCGGAAGTGCCGTGAAACAACTTCGGTCCCCCCGGCCACGCGGCATCAGCCGCATCTACGAACTCATCTACCGACCTGACCGCGCGGACTCCGGCTTCAACGGCCTCGTCGGCACCCCTAATAACCCGCCAGATCCCCTTCGCGCCCTTCGCACCTTTTCCAACGATCTGCCCGAAAGGAACCGGCACCGGATCAAACGGCCCCAAACCACCAACACCAGCCAAACCAATATCGCCAGCCATCAACGGCAACAAAGCATCCTTCAAAAAGTTCCCCAACTTCGCCATCTCCTGCGGACCAACCATCAACCCGCCACCAGAAGGAACATCCTCATCGAAAAAGTTATGCGACAACCACCAATCGACAGCCTCGTCCCAACTGGACCTTGCCTTATCAGGATCTCTAAAGGCTGTCGGATCGATCTGCGGAGTAGGAGATTGGTTCGCCAATAGCGGCGCATCCAAAGACAACGCTTCGGGGTTGCGGTCGTCATCTATATCAGGTTGTACCGCCCCCTCAATAATTTCCATCAAGTGGTTTTTAATCTGATCAGACGACATAGTAGAGAAATCGGTCGGTCGGTTCTTATGCCTAAGACCAGTCGGTTCAACAATGTTATTAAACCCCGGTCGTAGTCGCAGCCCGTACCGAGAAGCGTTCTTCATCGCCCACTGGTCATTGACGGGGTAGTGAACCATCGCAGCATTTCCACGAATAAACGGGCTTTCATGCACATTGCCCATCTCCGCAGCCAACTCCGGATCGGATTGCGTCAAACTATTATATACAGTTTTATATTCATTCGGGTCCATGCGGCCCTGCAAAGGCTCAACCGCGCCCCCGCTATTCTCAACAAACCTGTTAAACCGGTTAGCGAACGGCCTCGTCAGTCCCATCCGGTACTTATCTTCGCGTAACTCATCGGCAGAAGTAGATGATGCATACGACCCCGGCACCCCAAACCCACCGACTTCCTCCGGAGTCAATACATCCGAATCATCGTTAGTCCACCGATGAAACGCCGCCTGTCCAGCCTCTATCGCCGTAACAGTATTCGTATCCTCCGCAGCCCATAAAGTAAACTGATCCAATCGCGCCCGAGAACCTTCCGCCCAATCAGCCCACTGACCGCCCGGCCGCTTATCCTTCTCCGGATTATTCCACGACACCTTCTGAGAAATCAAATAAGCAGCGAGAGCGTTCTTCGCAGGATTCGTTAACTCGTCCGCTGAATCAATATCTAAACCCCATCTGCTTCCATTTTCTACAAGCCATGTAAGGTTCGGTTCACGGATTTGCCACAAACCAATAGCCCCACTTGAAGGATTAACTGCTTCAGGATTACCTGAAGATTCAACAAGAGCCAACCCGGTAGCAGTAATCGCGTCCTGCGGCTGGAAACCAGCGTCAAGAGCCAATCGGAATAGTTCATCAGGGGTAAGACGTTCAGACATTACGAATCCTTGACCTCCTCGTACGCAATGGCGCATTTTGCAACACATCCAACAGATTGGAATACCGGGCACCGCCTATACCGCGCCCCTCAACATTCATAGCGTTAGCCACCCGGCCCTCTGCCGTATCCAAGAACTGGGTTACACCCTCAGCCGGAGCAAACGACATCGAATCAAACCCGCGATCAGCAAGAACTCTTATTCCGCGATGATCCAACGCGTTACGTTTCGCATATCCCAGACCGATAGTATTGCCGTAAAGAACAACAGCGTTCCGGACCTGATCGCGCGACGCTTCCGCCAACGGCAAGGTGTTCCCCGCGTCATCCGTCAGATATGACAGGAAATTAGATATTGCAACATCCTTACCCAGTCGGGCGCGCATCCGTGCCGTATGATCAGGTGAAGTCGAATATCGTGTCAACGAATCCATCTCGTCTTGACTCAACGCCCCGACCTTGTTGGCATAATCAATAAAGCCCTTATTGCCATTCGTATGACCAAACTCGATATTGTCAGCCCACTCTTCGCCACCGCCATAAAACCCTTGAAGAATTTGAGCAGCAGCAGTTACTTCCTCAGCGGTGCCACCCTGCCCAAACGCAACCTCTTTCTCCGCCTTCGTCATCTCATCCAACACACCGTTAACAGCGTTAAGATATGCATCGCTACCTGACCGAAGCGAAACCCCGCGTTCAGCCAACGCCGAATCAATACCGGAACGGATCTCCGACAACGCCTGCTGCCTAAACTTGGCTTCCGGCCGAACCTCGTTCTCCGGTCGCATTCTACGCACAGCCTGATTGCTCATCTCAGCGTAAATCTTGTTCACATCAGGGTCTATACCAAGTCGCTGCGCTTCACGGTAATTAGAAATTATGTCAACTTGGAACTTCTCCATCGCTCGTATCGTTATATCATCGACAAAGCCCCATTCGTCAGGCAGCATCTCTCTACCCTGATTATCGACCAAGTACCCCATTGAATACAACGACTGCTGGATCTGTGCAACCTTGTCGGAGCCATCGCCCGGTGTCTTATCCCGCGCCTCCAAACCTTTCAAATACGCAGGGATGTAGGGCGGTCCAACATTCAAACCGGGGGGGCCAGAGAACAAATCCATCAGCGTTGTAACAGTTCCACCAATCGTACCGTCATACGACCGTTCTGCAAAATCTGTAAATACCCCAGTACCCGACATATTATCCTCGCCGGGTATCCCAATCATCCAACGATTCCGAGAAACAGTCTCGTCAATATACCTATCGATGGCCTCATCAATAACGCCAGCCATCAACGTGCTCGCGTTGTCGCGTCCAAAGGCTTCAACAATCTGTGCAAACTGTTCGCTTTGAGCCGGATCACCTGCCCCCGGAGCAATAAGACGGGGACCGATCCCCGACCCTAAGAGTGCCATCAGTTTGTCAATATCTTCTGAGGATGCAGGTTCTTCAACGTCACGCCACTCCATCGGAAGACTGCCCTCTAGATAGTAATTGTCACCGGGCCTAGCGACAGTCGCGAATTCGTCTAGCCGCCCTCCCGCAATCTCAGCGATCAATCCCTCTAGTCGTTGAAGCCCGCTGGCGGGATCTGCACTCAACCAATTATCGCGAAAGAACGTGGACAGTTTTTTACGATTCTCTGGTGCGGTCATATCTTGTAGAGTCAAACCTGCGTCCGCACTCGTTAGGAACGCAGCCAAAGAATCGTAATCAGAAATGTTTACACCAATTGGTAGACTCTTCTCCAGCATCCAATTAACAAACTTGTCGTTACCGCTATCAATAGTGTGGTGTTCCCACGCCAACGAATTCAAACCAGAAGGATCTGTTGCGCCGGGAGGTTCGACTTCAGCCCACACCGGGGCTTTTTCCTCTTCCTCTTCTTCATCCTGACCGATACCAAGGGCTTCTGCTCCCGCCCAAATCGCTGATGCACCAGCCACCGTCGGAACCAACCCCTGCTGCCACGGTTGCATGGCCCGAAAACCAAGTACCCCAGAACCCAGCCCCGTACTTGCATCCCACACACGTTCTGCCGCAGCACCCAACCCGGCTGCCGTGCGACCGCTATACATTGAACCCGAACTTGAAACACCACCAGTGAATCGACCAGCAGCATCCCTATTGGGGACATACCGCACCTGATTAGCGCCAAGCCGTCCAGTATGGATTAGCCGCCTTGCGTTGAGAAGTCCATCAACAAAACCAGATGCTTTTGCACCCACCGCTGCCGCTGCGCCAGTGACCAGCCCTCTCACGCCGCCGCCGCCTGCGCTGCGCCCCATGCGCCATGCTGCCCGAACCGCACCCGCTGCTCTTGTCGCACCGCCCACTGAACCAAAAGCAATCGGTGCATCTAGTTTTTGAACCGTCGGTTCGAACTCAGGAAACTGCTCGGCTAGATATTGATCAACAAGGGCCTGCACCTGAGGATCAAGAGCACCATAGAAATCGTCCTGCTCTTCTTCACTTAGACTAGACAAATCTATATCAATACCAAGGGCAGCCAGATACTCTTCGGCAGCAACCTGCAACTGTATCTCTGTAGTTTCTGGCATTCTAAACTCCTATTAGTCCCGCTTCAAAACGGGCAATCCAAGTATCACCAAGTACCGGCATAAACACACTATAGTATATTTCATTTAGCCACGGTCTGCCAATAATCAACCGCTCCATCGTCAGATAAGCACGCTTCCGGGCTTCCTCGCGAGAACGCTGTGCATCGGCACTACGCAATCCACGCAGATCACGCATTGTACGATCCAGCAACAAGATCTCAGTCCCAGCCGCAATCAAATCAGCCTTGTAAGGACCCTCGGGTATCTGCGACGGATCAGCGATCAGCAATTCCAACTCATCAATCGTCTTTGTTCGCAACTCACGCGACTCGCCACTCTGGAACTGCTTTGCAAAGATCGGGTTGCTAGTAAAGAACATATGTTCGGTTGCATCCCACTCCCGATCCAACTGATCAGTTGATATGCCCATACTTTGCGACAGGTACCGTTGATGCTGGTACGCCTTACGTGCCCGCATATATGTAGGCATCGCGTTCTGATAATACAAGTTTTCTAGGTATTCGAGTGGCGTATCGTAGTACCGCAATCCGTATGCGTGTTGACGGGCACGAGCCTCAGATGAGAACTCGTCGTCCGCCGACTCAAATCCGCGCGGCATAAAGAACGCGCTCGTATGCGGATAGTTAGTAATAAAATCCTTGTTATGCGCCAACCAAACATTGGCCTCCTGCGTGGACTCCAATACTGCAAACGTGGACTTAGATGTAGGCGACACCCTAAACGGCGAATACTTGAACGGATCAAATGATCCTTCTTCCGCAATGATGCGGCTCTGCCAAGTCTCGTAAGCCTCCTCCCACGGAACACCAGCATCAAGAATGTCATAGAACTCTTTGTTCCATTCCCAAGCCGGATCCGTTGTAAGTTGCGATAACTTTGCTGTCGCCGGGCCAAGGAACCATGACATCGACTGAAGCAACAAATACTGTCGTGCCTGTTCAGCGACCTCATCCATGAACTGTTCCATAAACAATTCCGGGTTGGGCTGTGCAGCAATCTCTTCCTGTGTAGGTAACTGGCCGTTCAACGCACGCAACCTGATGATGTCCTGCTGCGCCTTAACAATCGCAGACGGCTCAAACCCCGCCTCACCCAACGCCAGCATCACCGGACGGGCAATCACCGCAGGCAAAATCGACTGCAAAAGAATCTGCCCCGTCTGATCAGGAGTGTAACGGCCACCCGTCAAGTTGCGTTCATACGACTTGCGAAGTAGCGGGTCACGGTTACCGATGTAGTTGATCGGCACCGCCAGAAGCGGCCCGAATCCCATCTGCCCAACCTGCTCCAAATTGTAACCCGGAATCACATTAATGTTAGTAGTCAAGTTTGACTTAACTACCGACCCAAGGGGAGCACCAAAGAACGTATTGATAATCGGGAACCGGCTCGTGAACTCCAGCATTGCTGTTGTAGCCATCTCGCTACCCGGATATACAAGCACCTTGTTGCCAAACTGGTCTTCTTGAATCAACCCACCGTGAACCCCGGCACTCATCGTAAGGTTTAGCCGACGCAGCATCATCGGGTTATGCTTCATGCTGCGTCCCATGCGCCGCAAGAACTGGTCCTCTGCAAACCAGAACGGCACCATCGTTCCAACCATCTGCTGGAACTGCGACCTAATCCGGTGGTCATCAATATATGCACTAGATAATGTCATCGCACGCTGCAACGCATTATCGCGATGGGTTTCAAAACCAATCTTACGATTCTTGGCCCAGCCAAAGAAGTCTTTGACTTCATCGCCGTCCTTCTCAGCCAGTTTTCGAAGCGTCGTAAAGAACGTGCGCTTCTCCCGGCTCATCGCATGAATAGCATTCCCGCCCTCGTCAACCGCGAGAACCTTATTCAGCGCAGACAGTAACTTCTTGGGGCTATCATCATTCAATGCAAACGCAACCTGTGAGAATACGTTGGATGGATCAGAAGAAGCCATCGGCCAATCAAACTTGATAAACGATTCAAACGGAGAGATCACCAACTGTGACCCGTCTTCCAACCGAGCCTGCCGCCCAAAGGCCTTCCCTAGTGCGTCATATCTACCGGGGGCGTGCCGATACAACGCCTTGACATCGGCAGTCTGCTTCCATGCTTCCAGAAGATAGTGGTGGAATAGTGGTTCGCGAACCATTGCACCAATCATTGGATTGACCACACCGTCGAACCAGTTGCGAAGCAGACTATTCCACCCCTTGCTGATCATATTGCCCGCGTCGTCGCTGACAGGCGTATACGCAAGAATGTTAGGCGGGGCTTTCTCCCACCACCCGGCCGACTCCGTTAGTTGTTGAATTCGACTCGCATCAATATTGCCTCCTGCTGCTTCACGGATCCACGGAAAGAAAACTTCTGGGCTACCGCCGCGTGACACGTTTGACAAATGATGAACAAACTCTAACGAATTTGCAATCGCTTGTCCCTCAATGAAATTGTGAAGATCATTGCCCGTAGCGATATGTTCACTAGCCAACTCCCAATCGGAACCATCGCCATACCATTCAGCCTTGTGTTGATCTCCTGTGCGAACAACCGAAGATGGACGCTCACCCCTCTTATGCTTATAAACACTAAGCCTACGCGTCAACGGTTTTCCATTAACCATCTCTACGCCATTGGTACCGCCAACCGTACGATTCAACTTCTTAGGAGTCACACCGAATACGCGTTCGTTCTTTAGGCCACCAGTCCCGAACGCTGAAGCCGGTGCCACGCCCTTCTCGGTCATTCCGTAGTAAGTGGTTCCGAATGCTTCCGGCTGGTTGACGCGACGCGCCCCGTCGATCTCAACTTTTAACCCGGCACGGCTATGCTCAATAGTTGGCTGTGACACATTGGCTGTACGTTCTCGCGCCGCCCTGCCGAAATCATTGAAGAATGCATCAGCGTGAATATCGCGACTTGCGATTCGGGCTGCGCCCAATGACTCCACTGACACACCGCGCCGCTTGGCGATAGCCTCCAACAGTGCTTCAGAAATAGCGGTCGCTACACGGTCGTCCGTAGATCCGATAACAAGTGGCATAAATTGTTCGCCAGAGGCACGCCAATCTAGTGCTAATTGTGAATACACGTTGTCGCCGTGGCTTACACCGGGAGCACTGGCAGGATTGAGAAGTCGTCCAGCCTTCTCAGCGATGGGTTCGTAAATCCCCAACGCTTCCGCCTTGGCCCGCAAGATTGCTTCAAACTCTTGTTTGAATATTGCTGACTCAGCATTTCTTGACATCAGGGTTGGCCTCATTACACGCAGCCCAGTGATTACCTCATTGAGATCGTCAAGCAACGTGATCGGAACGAATGGCATGAAGATTCGGAGATGGCTTTCCGGCAACGGATGACTAATAACAGGTGAGGCGGGGTCCCCGCCAAGAACAGCGCGCGCCATGCTATGTGCCTGCTGCTGCCCTTCCGGCATACTAAGCGCGGTAGCGTATGCGTCCTGTAGCCGTCGTGCCATCTCATCGAAGTCGTCGGTAAGCCGGGTTGGGTTAGCGTCGCTGAGTAGGAAACCTGCAAGGTTTACATTCATGCCGTCGCGAACCACCTTTGTGGGAACAGCAGCGGAACTGTCTCTCAACTCTGTCAACAAACGTGCAAACGTATCCTTACCTTGCGTATTCCAAAAATCGGGACGACCCGGAACATTATGGGTGATACGGGCATCGCCGGTAGCCTTCAACGCTTCTTTAAATGCAGGTTGCTGGGCATGTCTAGCAGCAAGAATCTCTCTCATTAGATCCTCGGTAATAGACCTATCGGTTTGTATTTTCTTGCCACGCTGTTTAGCCGCAGCGCCCGTGGCATCCTCGAATCCGGGCGCATAGTCACCTGACTTGAAGGCTTGATATGCCCCTTCTGATGTTTGGAATGTGTGGCCTCGGAACTCCAATGGCGCATTATGGAAGTTCGATAGCACATCGTCTGGGCCTCGAACATTTATGGCTCCAGCAGAAGTACGAACAGCAGGAGCGGGTATGTCATCTATTCGTTCATACACGATCTGCGTATACTCGCTGTACTTTCTACCGCTTGTCCAGTTAGCAGCCGCAGCCGCTGCGTCATAACCCTCCAACTGCGCCCACTCTTCAGGAGTAACGTCGCTCGCCTTGTATTTCTTTGTTACACGCACCCGAACTGGCTCGCGACGGGATGCAGTAAACTCCACGACATCGCCCACTTCCACAGTAGCCAATTGTGCGGGTTTGCGTGATGTCGCTATACGCTCACCCGACACGACCGCATCGAACGTATTATCAACCGACAGTCCTTCACGAGCAGGGAGAGCGCCGCCTCTGCCATAAACAAAGTTCATCGGTATTCGTGACACAGGCTTTCCTGACTTGGCAGCAGCAGTAGGAACATCCGGAACCGAATGCAACCGAACCTGTGACGGATCAGGATTCAACTGGCTTTCGTCAATACCTAACCGCCTAAATACTCCAGAGTCAGTAGCCAACTCACGAGCACGCCACGCCTCCTTAGACGAATCAAAATCATCCCCCAAATGCTTACGCGCGTGCAGATGCCCCAACCGCACATGCTCTATCTCATGCTCCCAAGTCAAAGCAGCATGACCAAGATACCCCTCCAACGGAGAATCAAGAGTAAGCACCTCATCAACCAAATGCCCATTGACTATCTTTAAGAACTCATCCGGATTCGTTAGATCCCGAGCCGTGATGCGAATCAATCCACCCGGTTCTAAATTCTCACGAACAAATGCAGAGTCAATACCCAATCCCGTTTCCCACAACTTGTACCGCTCAAACGAGCGAGTTGTTCCATATTTTGGATAATGACTTTTTATCTGTGCAAGATTCATATAAATTACTGGACGCCCAGTATCATCAAATCGTGCAAACGCATTGGTATACAGTGCCTCACCTGTTTCCGGATCAGGCTTAACCGTTAGATTGTCCTTATACCCACTCGGCAAATCATCGACAGACGAAAAAGATTGACCATGCACATCTGATGTTGGTTGAAATAGGTCGAACGGTTCGGCAGCAGCAGAAGTAGGAGCAGCAGCAGCAGCAGACGTAAGATCCTCAACCGAATCGACCGGTCCGCCATAACGTGGCCGCAACAGATCGTGCCAAATTTCACGCTGCTCTTCAGGCAACAACTTTAGAACATCGTCAATCGCATCCTCCCACACAATTCTAAGAACCGTGTTCGGAGAAGCAGGCGTATCAAAAGCCTTCCGCAACTTATACAATACATCTGGGTCTGCTTCCCGCAACAGCGTGATCACTGCCTGAGAAGAAGACATCGCAGGGATCGCCTCAACCGCAGGCAAGACACGCTCCTCTGTTTGCGTGCCAGCCTCATAAACTCGTATAATGGTCTGCCCCTCTTCGACAGACTCATCAACATAATGACCTTCCTTTAAGGCACTTTCACGCAATCGCCTGAAGTGGCTTGCCCGTTGCGCCCCCGCGCTAATCGTTTCGGGGCGACCAATTCGGGCACCATCATCGACACGCACGCCAGCAAAGAACGCTGCCCGCATCGCATCTTCAGTACCAGAGCCGACACGTTGCCCCGATGCTCGCGTAGCACGATCGGCCGCAGTAAGTGCATCCGGCCTAATGACTTCTACATCAAAGGAAATCAACCGGTTCGCCTCATCAGGGGTGAGCAAATCAGTAATAACCTCTTTCGACCCACGCTTAATCGAAGTCGGCTTCGGCAGCCTCGCGGGTGGCGTGGTTGCAGACCGTGCCATCATCTCTCGTATCATTCGCTCAGGATTTGCCGTTAAGTGCATATCCAAAGGATTCACATCATTGAAATTACCCGTCAGAATTTGCTGCGCTTTTATACGCACTATAATCCGGTCGCCTCTAACGCTTTTCAATTCGATAACTGTCCCGACATCAGGAACAATGCCAGACTGCAATCTCGCCCACTCAGCAAACGGAACAACCAACTTCTCAGACAAATAGTTATCTTTGCCCAGAGTCCCAGCCAACGCCTTTGCGCCGCGACCGGTCAATCCCGTTACAGTAATATCTCCAACCTGAGGTCCCATCCCCTCGCCGGGATGAAACGCAAACACAGCATCAGCATTCCCACGCGCAGGAACATCTGGAGGAGCATCATGTGGGCGACCCTCCAACATGCGACGATTACGAATCGGCCCAGCCTTACCCCCACGCGACCACGATTCTGGACCAGTCTTCGGCACATAGTACCGCTCCAACTTAATGTCACGACCTGCTTTCTGCATCTTAAGCACAGTCTCTTCCGCATACCTATCTACCCCAGCGGCACCACCGACACGCACAGTTGACCCATCCGGAAGCGCATTCAACGAATCATTGATCGCCTGCTTGATTCGATCAATCTCAGCCTTGGGTAGCGGAGCGCGATTCTTTGGAACAAACCGAGAACCGGTAACCATGACAACAATTGGCTCCGCGACCTCTTCCAACTCAGATGAAATAACGCTAGTCTCAAATTTGAAACGACCCGGATCAAACGCCTGAGTCGTCGCTGGCCTACCCGCCCTGCCGCCAAACCGTGCCTGCTGTGCAGGTGGCAGCGTCGCGATCAGACGCGCTGCGATTGGCTTCAGTGACGCATCCTGCACCTCTGATACGTAATGAACCAACTCTGCGAGCATCGCCCGGCTACCAATATCATCGGGCAACTTAGACAAATACTGCGATATTGCAATAGACTTGGAGACTTGGTTGCCATCGGCTCCCACGTTAGTAACCCACTTCATTGCCGTACGCGTATAATCAATCGGCAATTTAAGAAGTTCCGGAACCGTTGATCCAAGCCCTTCGCGGCGCATTACAGAACTCAGCGCGTTCTTCTCAAAGTTTACATACGTATCGAACGTCCCGAGGATATTCTTCATTTGCTCATCAAGAATCGTCGGGTTTGTCATTGCGTAACCAGTCAAAAAGATTCTCAACTCGTGATCTGGATCGTGTCTCTCCAAGAAATGCTTTGCCATTTGACGACGAGTAGGCATACCAAGCCGCGCACCCAACTCTGACATCGACTTCGCATACGAGCGGGCTATTGCATTACCCATCTCGAATGCGCCACGGCCAACCATTGACAAAGGATTCTGTTCAACGCGTGCCAACTCTGTAAGACGCGCCCTTTCAAAAGCATGTAAATGTTCATCAGCCGTCAGGAACGCCCATCTCGCGCCTTCCGTTTCAGCGGCCTTCTTAATCGCTTTCGTTGTAATCGCGAAATCGCCAATACCTGCGATCTCATTAAATGAACGCCACAGACGAGACACCGGCTTCCAAAGCATCGCCTCGTATGCTTCGTCACCCAGCCCCTCAACTTCCTTAATGACCTTGCGGCCATACTCATCCCACACAACGACACTGCCCTGTGCCTTACGTGCCGCTTTCTGGTATACCCAATGCTTCGGTCCTTCACGCAGCCACCACGAGAACAACTCCTCGCCGCCATTACGAGCAACGTAACCCAATCGCAACAATACGGCTGGTCGCCAAGTGCGGGCAATCATCTTATCTATCCACGGTAATGGAGTCCCCCACCCAATCTTCCGGTAAAACGCCATGTATTTAGAAACTGCCGCCAATTCACGGTAGTTAGGTATCACATTCATACGTGACAACTGCGCTTCATGTGCAGCCGAACCCAAAATGGCGCGCTTCAACCCCAGTCCCTCATACACACCAACGAAATCATTTTGAAGCGCCGAGTAATGAGCATTGCCGTGCCGGATGAAACGCTTAATAAATTCTTGAACGTCGCGCCCACCTTGCGTCAACGCTCCACTACGCCCAAGGAAATCAAGAGTAAACTGGGTTTGTACCCACCAACGCTGTGCCTCGTTGCCAGTAATAAACATACGCAGATAATTATCCAACTGGATACGCGGCACCTGCGCCATCAACCCCATATCAATAAGTGCTTTGAAATCCGTGATTGCATCTGCACCCAACACATCAATATGGGCCTGCTTGGGTACGTACGTTGTTAACTTCTCAGCCCACCGCGCCGGGTGATACGCCAAGAATGTAAACGCAGACTTTGTTTGCATCCCCTTACGAGTCATCCATGACACCTCGCCGTTCATGCTCCCAACAGCGTGCAACTGGTCATAGAAATGGTTACGCGCCGCACGCGCAGCACCCGCAAACGGAATATCCATCGGCTTACGACCCGGTAGCAATTTTCCATCCGTCACCTTAAAGCCCTTATCCTGATACCATCTCAACAACGGATCAAGGTGGCCGTCTTCAAGAATAATATTTGGAGCATCTTTCGCAGCGGTATCAGCAGCCCTCTGGATCTTTGTCAAATCGTCTGTATTCAAACCCAACCGCTCACCCATCAACATTTGCTCATGTGGATCGCTTTGGCTAAGAATCCGCGCCAACGCGTCTTCATCCAACGGACGCGACAACTCAATTACTCTATTAGCGACATCTTCAATAACGCGAGCCGAAATATAATCGGTTTGTCCAGCAATATAATTTGCGGCCAACCGGGCCATGTCCTCATCAACCTCGGGAGTCTTCAATCCAAAATCAAGAATCTTTCGCATATACTGCTTGCCTTCAATCCACCGGGCACCAGCAGCCCCGATGCGCGGCAACCACATCGCACCCGGATCAGTCCCACCAAACGACGTTGTTAACGCTTTACGACCCGGCGCATCCTGAAGAAACGCCCAATACCCCTCACGAGTAGATAGGTCCGGCGCACGCATAAACATCCGCCGATCCATACGCTCCAACATGGCTGCATCAACAACGATACGTTCACCGTTGGCACCAACGATTACGTCGCCTTCCTTCGTAGCAGTTGACATGGAATCACTAACCTTGAATACGTCGGCATCATCCGTATGAAGAAATATTTTGTCACGCTGATACGCGTGCCAGTTCCGCATATCGTCAATAACCGGGTCGATACCACGAAAGTCACGAGACAACTGGTACAACAAATCATTCTTACCAGTATTCTTAATAGCAGCCTGTTCCAAATCCCATCGGTTTAACGGCTCCAACCCATCGACTGCGCGCTGATGTCGAATCGCTATCATCTCATCGTCAATCGCATTCAGCGCCTCGAACGCTTCGTTGATCCGACCAATCATACGATTCTGTGCGTGCGACTGTATTCGAAGATTTAGATTCGTTGCATTAATCATTTTAAGACCGCGATTACTAGCCGCCCATTCTGCAACTTCGGCTCCGTACTCACCCAACCCTTCTTTAAATGCCCTCGCATATGCAGGAGTGAGGGACCCCTTTGCTGTTCGCAAATGAGCAACAGCGTGCTCAACTTCGGTCATTCGCTGTGCGAAATGGATTGCCTCATATGTGTTACCGCCACGGATACCAGCCTTAGCCTGACGAAATACCTTTTTGAATACCCCTCCGCTATACATCAACGGATCCAAAAGGATCTCTACCGCCATCGCACCAGAGAACCCAACCGTCTTACCTTGCCACGAATCCGGATCGACATCAGGCAATGCGCCAAGATTATGTTTATTGAACGCCCGTATCGAATAATTGAATCCGTCAAGCCTGTGCGATTCCAAAATCTGCTGCGCTTCCATGTGTGCAGCCCCATCAGATTCGCGCTGCCACTGAAGAAACTCTGCACTTACACGCTCCGGGGACCAACCCTCCGCCTCGCCACGATCAATAAGTCGCTGCTCAACCTCAGCGGCGCCGCCTGCAAGATACGCCCGCAGCATCATCGTGCGTTTAGTACCAATCAATTCGACAGCCTTCTCTACCGATTCGTCAGTAAAGGAATTCTCTTCGATCTTCGTTTCGTTCCAAGCATGTCGCCACTTAGGAGGCTTCGCAAATACAAACGGATCATTAGTCTCATCCATATGGGCCAACGATCTACCAAGCCGCTTCGCAAATCGGTTGGGTTTCTCTGCACCGTATTCCCACAAAGTGCTTGCAGCCTTACCCAACGCAAAACCGACAGCCGACACAGGAGCCAACAACCCCTTAAAAGCCGTACCTGCAAACGAATCCGCTATCACTCCCTTATCTCTAAGGAACTCCTCAGGAAGAAGCGGATTGTCCCAAGTAAAGATTCTCTCGAAAAGACCCTGATCTTCCTCTTCCTTTGGCGACTTCAAACCAGAAGCCAACAAAAGATTCTGCGTCTTCGGAGGAAGACGATTGAATTCAGCGTTCCTCGTAACCGGCGGCAAAGCCTCCATCTGCTGCCGCAACATATTCAAAGAAACTTGGTCGTTCGCCATGAATAGCGTTTCCAGCATATCGTCATTCGACAACGACGACGCTGCAAGATTAACCAACGATGTTGGATCCTGCTCAAAGAAACGGCCCGCGCCAGAATCCATGATCATGCCCATGCGATGCCCATAATACTCACTGTTTAACGCGTTTGGGCTATCGGGAAATAGTTGCTGCCGAGCAATCGTCGGTCGCCATTTAGCCATTACGCATATAGGCTTCCATTTGCATAGCGGCATCCTTTACAATTGGATCGCCGCTATTTACAGCCCACTCTTTAAGAAGAGTCGCTGCTCGCATCTCGTTGGTAATACGCAACGGTTTTGCTGGCCGAACCATGCCCTTGCCGGGAGCAGTCAACGGAGTAACCGTGTTCGGAAACTGTTGCGCGACATCGACTGGCAGCGGTTCCAACCCGGCAGGTGGTCCGGCCTGAACTGGAGTTGGACCCGAACCAGCGGGTAGCGGAATACCACCCTGCGTCGGATCCTGAGCAGCAAGATTAGCCCCTGCCTCACCGTATGCCGCACCAGCCTCCAAACCCGGAGCCTGCGGTGGTTGCGTCCTCTTCTTGCGGGGCATTACTTTGTCCTCAAAGCATCCACGAGTTGCCGCGCAGCCTCAGGAGAGAACTCATTAGAAGGCGGAGCCTCCTGCGGAGCCATCCCCTCAGGGCCAGCAGCCAAACCAGCAGCCATCTCCGGGGGAATAACCTGACCCTCGCCCGGAGGCGGAGCCGCAGCAGCCTGCTCCTCCCTTATCTCCTCGTCAGCCTTCTCA
>Ga0080013_1003493_pt1 | contig 16479 bp, 11 predicted proteins | sample ETNvirenome_6_85_FD_69236 | JGI IMG/M metagenome (GOLD analysis project Ga0080013, IMG submission 69236) | Marine viral communities from the Pacific Ocean - ETNP_6_85 (SPADES assembly) (version 2) | ecosystem: Environmental > Aquatic > Marine > Oceanic | place: Pacific Ocean | collected 2013-06-19 | reverse complement strand
TTCTGTATCCACTTTTTAGCCATGTTTTTTCTTCCTCCGTTTCTTGCGTTTACGGCGGCGGTCAACAACCGCTGCTTTCATCTCGGTGCCGTTGGCGGCGAGGGCTGATTTGAGACACTCGTTGCAAAACGCCGTGGTCCGTTGGCGGTAGGCCGTCATCATGTGGTCTTCGACGCTGTTTTTTACCGACCAGTCCGCTACTTTCAGATCCTTGGGCGGATTGATGTAGTCTTCTCCGGTGTTTGAAAACCAGAGTTGTCTCAGGTTTTTCCCGCTGGAAGGGCGGTAGCCTACCCGAGGTATCCTGGCAACCACGTCACTGCCGTGTACGCAGGAATAAAAGGATTGCAAGTGATCCATGCGGCATTCTTTAAATTTCGAGAAGGTGTTGGGCTTCCCAAAAGCAAAGAGGTGCAGATCGCTGAACTCCCGGCACAGGTGGGCGGATACCTCGGCACACGCACCCCCAAGTGAGTGGCCGACGAAAATTGTTTTGTTGGCAGGGTTCAGTTGTTCACGGATGTTCTTCCAGACGCCTTGTTGGGCAAGATAGAAACCCAGATGTATCCACGCGTTTTTGACCGGGATAAAAAAGAAGAGGAGGTTGAAGGCCCAGTCTTTTTTCTCGGCGGTGCCTTTGAACACCACCCAGTCCTCACCCTTCTGGGGGTTACGGATCAGGAAAGCGGTGGTGGAAGTGCGTTTGTTTTCAAATTTCTGTGCGCCGGGGATGGTGTCGTTGTAGGCCGCTTCGGCAAGCTCGGCGGCGCGGGTGAGCATTTCGATGTTGTGGTGCATAAAAAACCCTGACTCAGTATAGGAAAACACTGCGAAGCGTCTTAGGATACCAAATCAGGGTGATCTCATCTAGGAGCTAGCTAGAATAGAAAAGGAACCTTAGCCAAAGCGTCGAACGCTGTCAACGTAGTCCACCAGTTGATTGATCATCTTCTCGGTATCGAGGGGATGGTCCCGCAAGATCCGGCACACAGCATTGGTGTCATTGATGAGCTGCTGGGTACGCAGCGCGTCGTAAGCTTGGTCACCCGCGTCTGGATCTTCCTCGGGTGGGCTGAACGTATCCATGCAAACGTCTGTCAGGTCTTTCTCCCATTCAGGAGTTTCGTCATTGTGCGCTTGTTTCATGTTTGCCTCCAACTGTGATAGCACGATTGTCCCATACGTAATGTGGAATGGCAACTAAAAATGTGCTAAGGTTACGCCCATGTACATTACTCTGCTTATCGTGGCTGTAATGGCCTTAAACGTCAGCCTCTTGGTGTGGCTGGAAACAAGGGACCCCGGGAATTTGCTGGAGGAGAGAGATGAAAAAACAGTATTCTTTTGAAACGGTCGAGGCGGTGCGTTACGCTCGGAGAGTTGAGAAACGCTCAGTAGCCTGGATCGCAGCCCGTTTTGAAATACCCATCGACACAATAAGGGACTGGTTATACCGTGGAACTCGACTGGAACAATGAGATGTATCCAGGGTATCGTTACAACTGCTCTCGTTGTGAAAAAGAATTTGAGCTTGATGTATTCCTGAGCAGACTGATTACTCTGGGCGAGACAGAGGTGGAACTAGCCCTGTGCCATGAGTGTCAGCACAAGCTATGCCCCAATGTCTGGCTTACGTTTTACGCCCCTGCTTTTTTGAGCTATCACTAATTTTCTTTTTTTCGTGCAGGAGTTCGGCCCATAGCTCGGCTTTTTTCAGGTCGCTGGCATGGGCCGTGTTGGTTGTGGACAGGTCTTTCTGAAGTTTTTCGAGGGCTTCACGCAACCCTTTCTCGATTGTGCTCATGCTTACACCGAAAAAGAATTAGTGGGGTTGTCGGGAACAGTCTGGGGTTTATTCTGTATCAGTTGTGCCGCTATGTATTCTTTGTCTTTTTCCGACAGGTTGTTCTCTTTCCAGTCGGCAAAGATAATTTTTGTTTGGCCGGAGATGGTACGTCCTTCCACTTTGGCAATTATCTTGATTTCCTCGTAGATTTCCCGAGGAAGCAGCACTGATTTCCATTTATTTAGGTTCATGTTTCTCCTCCTTATCTGCGATTATATCGGACAATATATTAATTTTCTACCGCTTCGCCCCAAGAAGGCCCCATTTCTATGTCACAGTGGTTAGGAACCGTCAATTCTACGGCGTTTTCCATAATCTGTGCCAACATTTCGGCATGGCGTTTGTTCTCCACCGAGAAAGCCAACTCATCATGGATTTGAAGAAGGGGAATGTCACCGGCCTCGCACACATCTACCATGGCTTGCTTAGTCATATCTGCTGCGCTTGCTTGGATTAGCCGGTTCAAAGCCTTATAGGTGTAGCTTCGCTTGAGCCGGGTCGTTGGACCGTGGGCGGCGATTGCTTCTTCTTTAGGCAGCGCCTTGTGCATTTCAAATGTGGCGGGTTCCCAGAGATCAAAGCGACACTTGCGTCCTTTGATGGAGCGGATGCTGCCGGAAGAGCGTGGATCTTCGAGTCTTTTCTGTACGCCTTTGGTGAGCATTTTCACAAACGGCACCTTCTCATGGTAGTCCGCCGTCAATTGTTTGGCGTCTTCATCACTTATACCCAGTTCCACCGCCAATTTTTTGACACCCATGCCATAGAGCAAAGCCAACGAAATAGTTTTGCCACGTTTTCTGTCGATTCCGGCCATTTGGGCCACCATGCTGTGGAAGTCAGCCTTGGGGTTATCCTGGTACTCCTTAACAAAAGCATCCAACCCGGGCATCATTTCCTTCCTGAAGTCACTGAACACTTTGGCGTAATGGGTCATTATGCGTGGCTCTTGCTGACTGAAATCAATTGCCGCCCACTGGCGTCCTTCTTCGGGAAGAAACAAACGCCGGATCATAGGTCCGAGTTCAGGGTCACGACTCGGCAACTGCTGAAGGTTAGGATTGTTCATGCTGATTCTTCCGCTGACGGTCCCCCCGTCGCTGGATCTCACTTGGTTGATATGGCTATGGATGCGTCCGTTGTGGACATGCTTGAGGATGGAGTCCAGAAAGGTGCCGTGGACCTTGTTCAGGTTTCGGGCTTGCACGATTAGCTGGGGTAGCTTGTGTGGGTGTTCGCTCAGAAAAGACTTGGTGAAGGAAGGAGCGCCCTTATCTGTCTTGGGATAGGACAGCCCCGCTGCATCAAACGCCGTAGCTATGCTGGCCGCAGCCCATATCTCCACGTTACTCCCGGCGAGCTTTTTTATTTCCCGCAGGGTTTCCTTCTCGCGTTTAAATAGAGCTTGCTTACTGCGCTCCGCTTCGTCCATGTCTATCCGGATACCCAATTCAGTCATACTCACCAGATGGGGCAGCAGGGAAGTTTCAAGATTCCAGATGTCCCAGAGGTCTTCCTTGGTCAACAGGGTTTTGAGATGGTGCCACAGTTCGAGGGTGATCTCCGCATCTACCTCGGCGTAGGGGCCGACGTACATGGCGGGAAGTTTGTACATCTCGCCTTTTGGATCGACGCCAAACTCACGGGCCGCTTCGACTAAGGTCTTCTCGGATTTGGTTTTTCCAAGCAGGTCATAACAAATGGCGTTGAGCGAATAGCTGAAGCGGTTCTCGTCCAGCAGCGCAGCGGTCATCATGGTGTCTATGATGCGTCCGTTGACTTCAAAGCCCATGGCCCTGATCCAGCCCAGATCGTACTGGGCGTTGTGCATAATCTTATCCCCAGGAGCGGTAAAGACTTTCTTTAAGTATTTGTTAATCTGCCTAGCGTCCATGTTGCCGCCGCCTACGTGGCCGACAGGGAAGTAGCCTTTCCAACCGGGGACGGCTATGGCGTAACCCACCACTTCCCCATTCTTGGTCGGCCAACCGGGGCCACCGTTCTTGATGTTTGGGTCACGGGTTTCAACATCTATAGCGATCTCGGGGGCATCAAAGATTTCTGGAAACGGATGCTCTGGCGGTAACCAGTCCGACTTCGGTGGGAACATCGCCATCTGGAGTCTAGTTTTCATGTTTTTCCCTTTCTTCTTTCCACCGCTTGCGAGCCTCGATGTTCTCGCGCCAGTCGCCGCGCTTCGCCTTTTCTTCAAACTCTTCCTCTTCCACTTTTTGCATATAATCGGTTACCCTTTCGGCGGGGCACGGGTGTTGAAGCGTGACATCTAGAACGGTTTTAGACGTAGAGCTGTGGTGTTGTAATTCTCGCTTCTCCTGCCAGTGCGGTTCTTGAACTTCTTTCACCGTGATCTTCACTTGCCCACGAGGTAGCTGCTCGACTTTGATGTCAAAATCTGGAATTCCACCCTGCTCGTTGGACGTGTCATTGAAACTCAGGTAGAGATTAACCTCGCGCTCGCACTCCACCGAATGGCTAAGCCCTTCTCGCATTTGGGACGGAAAATTATCTTCTTCACCTTCTAACACATCGATGGTCATAGCTGAGTTTCCCTTAAAATTGCTTTCTCGAAATGGCGACAGCGTGGGCAGTACCACCCCACTCGCTTCCTCGTCTCCATGTTAAGAACTTCTTCTGATTTTTTCTTGCACTGTGGGCAGGTGTTGGTGGTCAGGTCGCTCATAGGTCATAAGCCCGGGTGTAGTCCTCTGGCTCCACGATGTACAGACTGGATTTGGTTCTTGTGACACCGACATAGAATACACGATGGAGGTCATCTCCGGCTGACTTTAAAGCGGCTGCTGTAAGATCAAGAAAGAGTACCACGTTTTGTGCTTCGCCGCCTTTGGTGCCGTGGATCGTGGACAGTTTGATACGCGGCATGGCATTAAACTTCTCGCCCCGTCGTAGCAACGCTGTTATGTAGGCCCGGTCAGGAGGTGGTATTTTATCCATGGCTTCATGCCACATCATATCCTGGGTAGCCAGTAGGCCGTAGTATTTCTGCAAATCAGCCAGTGAAAGCTTGGCGGTGTCAGTTGTCACTATTTTTTTCTTACCACGGGCAACTCGTCCGCCGTTACCTGACATGAAGTTATAAATTATTTGTGCTACCTCGCGTTCAACTGTTCTTCCTTTACGCAGTCCTTCCCAGGCGTTAACAGCCACGGACAGCTTTTCACTGATGGACCGGGAGCCGTTACGTTCAAACAAATACCCTAAGCTTTTCAACTGGATAGACAAGGGTGTGAGCATGTAGTTGGCTTGCGCCATTATCAGCCATGTGCCCTCACTCATGTCCAACCCGTCAATGGAATGTAAGCGAGTGACGTGACCCCTTTCTTCCTTTGGTTTATAGACCTTGGGGAATCGTTTGTGGATGCGGGATGAGATTTTATTAGCCAGCGCATGTACTTTCTGGGGGATACGGTAAGACTGCTCAAGCACTTCCGAACCGCCGGGAAGGTTTATAAAATGGTCAACGTCGGCACCAGCCCAGCGATACAAACACTGGTCGTCATCACCAGCCACGTACATGCGTTCCGATTTTTTATCTAACGCATGTGCTATGTCCCATTGCAACGGAGAAAGGTCTTGGGCCTCATCAAGGAAACACAGTTTAAAGGCAGGACACAGTTCCTCGGCGCTACCAGCAAACAGTTCAAGCATGTCGGTATAGTCCAACAGCCCCTGTTCCCGTTTGTATTCGTTATAAGAACGTGCCACGTAGTCCACTTCATGCCACGTAAAAGGTAGTTCAGTATGGTTGTACTCAGTGTGCAGTGCGGTTTTCTTTAATCGCGCAAGGTTAATGAGGGACAGCATCGGGTGATCGCTCACCCCCACCGGGCCATCTTCCCCTACCTCCTGCTGGTGTTTCACATTCAGGGTAAACCCGATCTGTTTGGACAGCTCGGTATAGTGCTTTTTCTGCATGATGTCGCGTTCGCGGATATTCAGTAGCTTGTACGATAAGGAGTGGAGAGTACGGAAATAGAAGAGGTCGGAGTCCATGTCCAGCTTGAAGCGAAGTGCGGCTCGTTCCCGGGCTTCGTGTGCTGCCTTCCTGGTGAAGGCGAGAAAAGCTATTTGCTGGGGATTCGTCCCCGCCTTCAGCGCCTCATCAACCATGTTCAAAAGGGTGGTTGTCTTGCCCGTACCCGGCGGACCGAAGATTCTAAGCATCCTCCTTCCCTGCGGGTTCAACAGTGTCTTCTAGGCTTTCGACAAGGCTTTCTAAGGCGGCAACTAGCCGTTGTATCAAGTCAATGGTTTCAGCAGTATCGTGGTCATTTAGCTCTATGTTAACTTTCACTCTCAACATCCTCGAATTGCGGCGCTCGCCACACCCTGTAGGCGCTAGCAATCGGCTTTCGGTTTATAAATTTATCTTTTCTGTTCGTGATCATCCCACAGGGAATGTGGGAAATAACGCCACCCCGCGCAAGATATTGTTTCACATGCTCGGCTACCTGCTTACGCTCGTCCTCTTTGGTCAAAAAGGAGCTTCCTCACCATTGGAACCAAGGGGGGTAGTCACCTGACCGACATGCTGCGAATGGGCTGGAATGGCCCAGACTCTGGTAGCTTTTCCGTTTATTTTCAAGCTGATTGCTTCCCCGTTGATATCTCGTAATCGTTGCGCAATTTTATGTGACTTGTACTCAAAAAATCTATTTTTTCTCAGGAAGGAATCAAAGTCTTTTAGCCGGAAATAGGTTTTTCCTTCATCGTCGTCGGTGAAGGGTCGGCGCAACAGGATTTCTTCCCGGTTATCAGCCTTCTGCATCACTGTGCAGAACTCTTCCAGATACTCATAGAACTGGCCTTGGATGCTGGCGTCCTGCGATACCTCCACAATGCTACCATCGGTATCACTCATCTCCAGAAGGAGGGCATTGATTCGCCCTTCCCAGATGGGTTTGGACACCGAACGAGGCATAAAGTTTAGTTGTTCAACACAGGCCCGTTGGAACGCGGCCTGATTCATCAGGGCTTCGGTATCCAGCTCCAGTGGCTGGGCATTAACGTCCATGAACCACACCGGGGGAGAGCTGTTGTACTTGCGCAGGTTAGCGATAATCGCCCCGGACACTGCTGCTTCTATCCCGAACTTTCGGGTTTTGCAGACTTCGGCGTTGCAATACGCATTGATTGGTGCGTCCTTGCACATGTACGCATAGTCCTTGCGTTGTAGCTGCTTTGCCACCACGTTAACCTCGTTCAGGGGTAACGGTGGCGAGAGATATTTGGCGTTATAAACAAGAATTTCAGACTCCCAGGAATCTGGATAAGCCTTGCGCAAATAGACCCCTACGTTGAACAAACCGTTGTTCCTTCCCCCCTCGTTGATCATCTGCGCGCAGAGCGTCTGTAAGCACGGAGGACCATCTTTTATGGGGACACTGGGGTCATCCTCTATAGTGAGGGCTAAAAGCTGTTCTGGGGTCTGTACGTGCGTCTGGTGGAGCTTGAAGAATTCTTGGAGGGTAGCGGAGGAACCATCATCTTTAATGGCATAACGCAGTCCTTCCTCGGCGTCGTAGAAGGGCAAATTCAAGAAGTTGCCGACATCACCGCGCTCAAGGAAGAGCTTGATCTGTTTGGGGAAGATCTCGCAATCACCGTAGCCCAGTGCAGCAGCCACATGCTGCAAGACTTCCTGCATCTCTTTGGCTGCAACCCACTGATCTACAAACAGAAAGCAGTGCGCCCCACCACTTTTGGAGCGGCACACCACCAGCGGCAGTTTCATGCGCCTGATTTTTTGAATCAGTTCGGTGTGATCCAGGGGATAGGTGTCAACGTCGATGCAACCCCACCTGACTTTGTTGTCCTCGTTGATGGGGATGATGCCTAGCGCATCGCCCTTACCGCTGAGATGGTTTTCCCATAGCTCATCGGTGCGTGGGGCTTTAACTACCGTCGCTTTGCCAGTGTTTTTCCCGTTGTGTTGTTGTCGGTCAATTCGATAGGTTCCGTAGGCTAGCTTCAGTCCCTCGAAAATGGCCGCAAATCGTTGTGCATCGGACATTTATTCTTCTCGGAAAAGGGGGCACCGAAGCACCCCCGGCTAGACTAGAAGGGTGAGTCACCCGCATTCTTTTCAACAGTAACCTCATCATTTTCGTGCTTAACGATCACGGAGCCTTCTTCAATAGACCCGGCAAAAGCTTTGCAGAAGCTGTAAATTTCCGCGCTTTTCACTTTACCGTCGAGCGTGATCTTCCAGGTGTTCCACTGCCCTTTGTCGTTCTTTGCTTTCTCCGTGGTAAGGTGATAAACGTAGGCAAAGGAAGGAGGGATGAAGGGGGCTTTTTTACCCATTTCAACGCGGGACTGCATCATCGAATTCCATGCTTTGGATTTCTTGAGTCCCGTTTTCTTCATGGTGATCAGCCCTGTTTCGAGCCGCCCGTCCTCGTCTACCACCACCACATAATGCTGAGCGGTGTTTTCGATGTAGTTTTCCGAACCCACAATAAAGTCCGTCCGGTCATCGCCACGCTGCTCTGTCTTGGGCATGTTCCCCGCTGTCTTGTCTTGGGGCGTAAAGATGTTGAGGGGAGCGCCTTCTGTTCCTTGGGGTGCCCACTCAATGTAACGCCGCTGGTAGATGCAGGGAATCACTTTAATTCCAACATCACCCTTGAACACTTCCTGCGTGACACTGTTATAAATGTCGCCGCCCCGTGCCTCTCCACCAATGGTTTCGGCGGCCTCGGCGGTGAGGATTTTAAGGAAGGGTAAAGCCAAATCTTCCTGCGTGACGTTTTGCAAGCCCAGTCCGGCATCTGCCTCCAAACCTGCAATATCGAACGGGATGACGTTGCTTTCTTTTTTCTTGCTTACTGTTTTGTTGTTGGTCATTAGTTGTTACCTTTTAATTGTCGCTTTATGGCCCACATAGGCCCCAAATAACTCTTCTGGGAAGTCCTTTCCCCCCTCAATCATCTCCTTGACAAAAGCCTTGAGCGTTTGACTGTGAACTTCTGCCTTCTGATCAACATCAAAGCCCTCGGATTGTGCCAGTTTAATAAAAGTTCCGGCCTTGTCATCTTCGCCCCGGCCAAAGGGTAACGACACGGTGTTCTTGATGATGTCGTCGTGACCTTTTTCTCGCAGCCAGTTGAATGCCTCCTCCCGGTTTTCCACCTTTATATGTGCGCCATACACAGCACCCACTTTGACTTTCGAGCCATCGGAAAGTTCAAACGAGGTTATTCCAATTTCTTGTAAGAGGGAGGGCAGGTCTTCGAGAGAGATTTTATCGCGTTCTTTCTTAGCTTCCTTGAGAATCTTTTCAAGGTTTTCTATTTCTTCTTCCTTTAGTCGGAGAAGTCGGGCGACTTCCGCGATACTTTTTACACCTTCGGTGTTGAGCGACTCCACGCCAGAGGCGGCGTCGGCTTCCATTTGATCAAACAGATCATTCATTTTTCATCTCTCCTTATTTAAGAGCTTTGTACACTCTTGCGAAAGCACATAATAATCGGATAGAATTGGATATGCAAGGAGAAATGATGAATTTTAAAACCACGCCGTACCAGCACCAGTTGGACGTCTACGAATGCTCCAAGGACCGTGATTTCTGGGCCTTGTTCATGGAAATGGGAACGGGAAAATCCAAGGTGGTCCTCGACCAGATGGCCTACTTGTACGAAAAAGGTGAGATCGACACTGCTTTGATTATTGCACCGAAAGGGGTTTTTGATACTTGGGTGCAGCAGGAAATTCCCCGGCATTTGAGTGACGACGTGCCGTACAAAGTGGTGCGGTGGCAACCTAGTTTCACCAAGGGTTTTGTCCGTGACATCTCCGAGATTGCTTTGCCCGAGAAGCGCGAGGAAAAGTTTCTAGGTGTCCTGGTGATGAACGTCGAAGCTTTTTCCACACACAAAGGAAGCCAGACCGCGACCAAGTTTCTTACTCTCAACCCTAATAATATGGTTGTGGTTGACGAGTCCACCACGATAAAAACGCGCAAGGCTCAACGGACCAAGAACCTGATTGAACTAAGCAAACTGGCAAAGTATCGCCGTATCCTGACCGGCAGTCCCATCACAAAAAGTCCTATGGATCTATTCACGCAGTGTGCGTTTCTTTCTCCACAGGCCCTTGGGTTTAGCAGTTTTTATTCGTTTCAGGGACGTTATGCCAAAATTGAAAGACGCCACGGTGCCAATCGTATCTATCCCCACATCCTTGGCTATCGACGGTTGGATGAGTTGGGAGACAAGCTTGATAAATTCAGTTCCCGTATCTTGAAGGAAGATTGTTTGAATCTTCCCGAGAAGATTTACATGCGCCGTAATGTCCCGTTGACGCCGGAACAAACGAAATTATATAAGCAAATGAAGAAGTTAGCGTTGGCTCAACTTGAGAATGGAGAAGTTGCTTCGACGGTCAATGTTCTCACCCAGATCATGCGACTTCAGCAGATCACTTGTGGGTTCTTGCAACCGGACGAAGGGGAATTGCAACCGATTAAAAACAACCGGCTACAAGAGCTGTTGGATATTGTGGAGGAAACCGACGGCAAGGTAATTATCTGGGCATACTGGATACACGATATCGAACTGATCTATGCGGCTCTTACCGCGAAGTACGGAGTAGGGTCGGCAGCTACTTACCAAGGCAAGACTCCGCAGGATGAAAGGCAACAGATTATTGTTTCTTTTCAAAAAAAGGATTCTCCGCTTCGCTTTTTTATCGGGCAACCCCAGACTGGAGGGTATGGTATTACTTTGACTGCTGCTAACACGGTCATTTACTACAGCAATTCGTATAACCTGGAAGCAAGACTTCAGTCAGAAGACCGGGCACACCGGATTGGACAAACCAGATCAGTCAACTATGTCGATATAGTGAGTCCTGACACCGTGGACGAGAAAATCCTGAAGGCGTTGCGAAGTAAGATAGATATCGCCGGGACGGTACTGGGCGAAGATATTAAGAACTGGTTAATCTAGCCTAAAGAACCAATCCCTTGTCTCCCTTGTCGGGAACGGATCACTTCACTTACCGAATCAAACGGAAAGGCGGCGGCATACGCACCTTGGTTCGTGGGCGGTGGAGCTTGGCCCGTGGATGCTTGGCCCTGTGGCATCGTTAGTGGTGGCATTGGCGGGGGTGTAAATCCCACTGTTGGAGCAAGGTCCACCTCTTCGGCTTCTTCTACTACTACTTCCTCCACTTCCTCTGGGGGTTGTCGGTTGTAAAGCCTATTCAGCTCCTCGGCTCTTGAAGGACCAGCTCTGCTAGGTGCGCTGAAGACATTCCGGCTGTCTCTTTCCGGGTTCAACACATTGGGTTCTAATTCCCACAGGCGTTGGAATTCATTAACCGTCATTTCAGCAGGATCGACCAGACCAGCACCGGCTATCCAAGCATGCATACGCCGAATGGAGCGTGGGTCCGGTGGAACAGGCAATCCTTTGTTATCTAATGCGGTGCGCATAACCGCAGCCATTAACTGGGGGTCTTGAGAAAGGGATATAAATAAGTCCTGTAAACCTAACTGGGGACTTTCCAGCAATATTTGACGTAAGAATTTTGCACCTTCACTTGCTGCGATCAACCCACCCGAACCACCACTTAAAATCGGTAATTTTCCAAACAGGTTCCTGATACTAGAGCCAATCGCACTACCGCCAATACCTACAAACATTCCTTCAAGCCCAGAAGCAAGGTTTCCTTCCGTCAGCTTTGCCGCCTCCCGTTGAAGGTCTAATCCCCCGGGGATTTGACGTATCCTGGTAGGATCGGATTTTTCTATAAGGTCAATTTGTTCCCACAAATTATTCATACTGCGTTGTACGTAACGAACCTCGTCGCCTATGATATCGTTTCTCGTTAGAAGCTCACTTAATGATGGCTCTGCTCTGGAAAGCGGCTCTTCAAAATAGCGCCTAAATTCGTAGGGACTAAAAACGCTATCCCCAGCTTCGTTTTTACCCACTCTTGCATAAGTTAAGGCATCATCAATTAAAGTACGATACAGCTCCTCTTTTACTTCGGGTCCTTCTCTTGCAGCTATTTGTACAATTTGTCTTGCCTTTGCTCCGACATTCCCTATGTTAGGTCGGGATTCGGGAGTGCCAATGTGGGCTTGTATACCAGCCGTGGGGTTTGTTCCATAATCCGCAAAGGCTTCTATGAAAGAGTCTTTGGCTTCTTCACGTAAGTTATTGAGGTTGCTGCGATTACTGGCTATTTTCCAGTAAGCCCGGGTTTTTTGAACATCTTCTAAAACTTCCAGTGCTTCAGGAAAGGTTGTTTCAAGCATGTTGCGGTTACGTTGGACAAATCGGTCTAAGGCCCCGGTGGCTTCTTTCATCAAAATGGGTTCATCATCTGGACTAAACATCGGGTTTCCTAAAGCATCAATTTGTTGGACATCCTTAAAGTAAGTAGGATCATCCATCATTCCACGTAACATGGTTTCCTGTATATCGGACACCGTGCCTACACCTTTGCCACCTCCCGTCCAGGAAGAAGAAGTTATGGCCTGACGACCAGCGGGTCCCATTTCTGTGAGGTTGACTGGGGGTATGTCTATGTCTTGGTCCCGTAAAAACTGTAAAGCGGCCTCCATCTGAGCGATACGAGCCACCACTTTATCTCCAGCGCCTTCAAAAAAAGAAGTTCCGATTAATTCTGGCGCAATATCAGTACGCATTTCTCCTAAGAAGTTATTACTGAAAACACGGGCACTTGCTGTATTGAAATCATAAAAAACCTGTGCCTCCAGCATAGTGCTAGTTCCCATACTCTCCAGGGACCCTTTTCTTAGTTGATTTAAGATGTTAATAAGAGGCACATTACCTGTTCGTCTGGCATCTTGTAGTCTGCTATCCAGTACCTCTATGAAAGTTATGAGGTCGCCGTTCTCTACCGTAATTTCTTCCCCATCAAACCCCACTGTAGAAATTTCTTCCACGGGATTTTTTATTGCTTCTATGTCGGCTTTAAGATTGTCCCTTTCTAATTCTAAACGTCTAAGCCGCACGTTATCGCGATAGTTGCTGCGTGGTCCCCGTCCTGTCCACCGTTTTTTCTTTTTTTCCGCAGCAATGTTGTCCACTTTGGATTTAAGATCCAGCTCTTTTAACTCAACAGTTCTTTTTTGAGCGGCAGTCAGTTCAACCTTGAGAGTCGGTAGATCATCATCCAATCGTTTAAGCACATCATCAAATTGGCGAAGAGCTACATCTATAGAAACCAGATCTTTTCCCGTACTTATGCGGGGGGTTTGACCGGCTACTTTATAAAATGCATTTAAGTCGTTATAAGCTTTTACCAGGGGATTAAGGTCTACCACTCCTCGACGAGGTATCTGGTTCATTAAATGTTTGGATTGAGCCTTGACTGCACTTAACAGGCTGTTGGTGTCTTCCCCGAAGAACAATTTATGTAAATAGGCTCCAGTGTCTAGGGTTTCGCCATTTTCTATGGCACGTCTAACAGTGGTCTGATATCTCTGTAGAGCTTCCGACATATAATTTTGAATTTCGATTTCCGCCCGTTCCTGACGCAATTGTGCGGCCATGGCTAAGGCTTCCGGGCTACCATCGTTGTTTAAGTTTTGTATCATTTCGATCATACGGTTACGGGCATTTGCCTGTAGATCCTTCACCAGTGGATCTTGTTGCACTGCCTTCTGGGCTGTTCGTTGACTTAACGGGCTAAGTCGTCCTTCTAAAATATAGAAAAAAGGAAGTCCGCTGCGAATACCCGCAGTTTGTTCTTCTATAGATAAGGCGGCTGCGTTATATCCCGTTTCTAATTCGTTAGATACTACTGATCCTTGAGTTAAAGCCTCAATACTATCTTCAATGTACTTGGTTTGTATTTCCTCCAGACGTTGTTGATATTCCAGAGGGTTTAGGTTGAGATCATCCAAAGCATAAACACCGGCCACATACTCTTGATCAAATTTACTACCATAGTTTAAAAGCAGACGGTTTATTTCGTCCCCTGTTCGCGTTCCCCTTGCTTGAGGACGCATAGTAAAAAAACGTCCTATGCTACTCAACGGTCTGTTCACTCGTCTCGCTATCATGGCGACAGGATCAACTATAGCTCCGGTCATTTCCGCCCCGAACATGGCTGCTCCTCGCCAAGGTAGGTCGGCTGGTAAGATTTCATCCGCCAGCCAACCCGCTGCCGCTGCCGAACCGATTTGACGATATTCGGAAACTTCAAATGCCCTCGCTGCCAACGGGCTTTGTTGCGCCCCCCTGAGTACGCTTTCTGAAAAATCTTCTGCTATCCTTAAAGCACCACCGGTCCAACTATTGATGTTTTTTCCTACCCAATCCGCACCAAGATTAAAACGTGTTGTAGGACTGATCCAAGAGTTAGTTAAGTATGAATAACCCTCGGTTCCTAACATTTGAGGAATTTTTACAAAAGGCCACGAGCCGCCAAAGATTTGCCCCGCACTACCTGCTGGTTGGTCCGCCTGAACGCGGGGCAGAGAAACTTCCGGAGCGAGGACTTCTACTCCTAGACTACCTAGTACAAAACCAGTAATACCTCCGGCTACGGCACCTGGCAAGCTACCTACTGTGCCACCTATTGTAGCCCCCATGACGGCACTGGTCATTGGGGCTGCGGCTTTTCCCGCTTCTTCCATAAAAGCAGTATAAGGCCCTACAGAGCGGACGTTAGCGAATTGTTCTATAAGGTATTTGGAGGAGTATCCTTCCTCCTTGAACAATTCATAATCGCCTTCTTTGAAACGATCCCCGAATCGAACTTCAATTAAATATCGGGCTATGTCGTCATCATTTAAAAGGCGTGCTTCCTTACGGTGAGGGATTTTTATCATTTCATCATAATCTATATCAACTTTGTCCACGCGCATTAGACTACGCAGATAACGATCCTCCTCCTCGGGGGAAAGAGGGGCGTCAGGATCAAGGGGTTCTGTATCCGTAGGAGGTATTAAAAACTGTGAAGGTTCTATATATTCCGCAGGAGGAGGAGAAGGCTCTTCCTCAATATCAACAATTAAATCTTCTTCTAATAAATCCGTATTCTCAGCCATTTTCTATTCTCAGTTTAAAACATGAGGCGCTAGTTGCTCACTCACACTCTGATCCACACTCTGATCCACACTACGTCTTCCTGTACCGCGAGGGGCGCTAGGAATATCTGTGCCAGACCTATCCGCCAACGCCGCCTCGAAAATGTTGCTGATATTGTTTAAATGGTAAATACCTAAAGTTAAACCCCTGACGGCAGTTCTTGCCCGTGCCAAAGAAGCACGTTTTTCGCCTCGCACAATTGGGACCATGTTCGGTGTGTCGTTTAACTCTTTTTCCAAAGCTAATATTTCTCCCACCTTCAGCTTCACTTCATCTTGCGCAGTTTTATTTATAGCGTTGTATTTATCCAGTGCTTGTCGGCTGGTACTAAGAAGGGTAGAAATGTCAGGAAATAACTCACGATAATCTTCGCGTTCCTGAATGTTATCTCGTCCGGGGCGAGCAGCCATTGTAGCCGAAACCATTATTTCCGTAAGGGTGGTTAATGCAGTACGGGCAGCTTGTTCCTCATCTGTGGTTACCTCTTCTAGGAAAGAAACAAGACCACCCCCTGCTTCTACACCTCGTTTGAGCCACCCTGTAAATCCTTGTAACTCTCCCAAATCAAAATTTTCGTATTGCTGTTCAAACGCAGTTAAATCCCCTTCAGGAAGTTCCAGTATCTCTGTGAGCTTTGCTGTAAGTTCAGGGTTCATCCCGGGTATATTAAGCACCTGCTCTTTAATTTCCCCTGCTGTGGAACCTCCTTCAGGAATTACCGGTGGTAAAGAGGAAGACCCCAAAGGAGATATGGTGGTTGAACCCGGGGAAGAGGAACCAGTTGTTATTAAATCATGGATACCTTTAACTTTGGACGCCTCTCCAAACTTAGTTACGTTCTCTGCAATTATGTTTTTAACTGAAGGGGGAATTTCCCCGGCAGCGCGGAACACGGTTCGATCACCCACTTGAACTGGAACTATACTTAAATAGGGTACAATATTGGCCTCAATCGTAGACACGTTTTCGTCTGTCAACACATTGGTAGATATTGCATTCATCAAAGATTCATCATACGTTCCCCAAAATCTGTTAGCTCTTCCTACATTTAACGGAGAGTCTGAACCTTGACCTTGATCCGAAACTTGAAAGCCGGTAAGTCCCATTACCCACTCTTCCTCGGGTGGCCGACTAGCCATAAACACTCTTAGCTGTGCAACTTCTTGTGGGTTATTTTCATTGTATTCTCTTTTCTCCCCGGCTTTATTCATGGCATATTTGTAATCAGCGGATAGACCACGATTCGCTTGTGCATCTGCGGTAATTTGTGTTCGTTCCTTCGCCGCTGAAGCGGCAATTTCAGCTTCTTCCCTCCGGGCTGCGGTCGCCCGCTCCGTTGTCCGCGTCGCTAAAGCACTTCCGATAGCGGCTTGTCTGGCGGCTGCTTCACCAGCAGCCGATTGGGCGGCTTTAGATGCTGCGGGGATCTTGGCAAGAACCGGTTCGGTCACAGCCGCAAACTTACTGGCTGTACTGCCGCGTAAAGGGTTGCCTTGGGAGTCCCGGTTAGCGGCAAGGTTT
>Ga0080013_1001195_pt1 | contig 16493 bp, 18 predicted proteins | sample ETNvirenome_6_85_FD_69236 | JGI IMG/M metagenome (GOLD analysis project Ga0080013, IMG submission 69236) | Marine viral communities from the Pacific Ocean - ETNP_6_85 (SPADES assembly) (version 2) | ecosystem: Environmental > Aquatic > Marine > Oceanic | place: Pacific Ocean | collected 2013-06-19 | reverse complement strand
TTCGATCAGGAGAATCCAGATATTAACCTCTTCAACTTGGTTGATGATGAGATGATTCGTCTTGCTGGTTCTAAGTTCTCTTTCTACAAGTACTATCAGTCTGCTGACTATGATCCTGTTTACATGGAGTCTCGTAACAAGCCTGTAGCCAAACAAGCACTTACGGTTCACGGGCACTACGACCCAATCTCCATGAGTGAGGAGCTTACCCAGTTCGGTATTGAGTTAACCAATGATCAACTCTTTACTTTCAACAAGAGCTACATTGAAAGGAAACTTGGTAGGTCTGTGATTCCTGGAGATGTTGTAAAGCCTTTTTTCCAAGATCAAAGGTATGAAATTTTCGAAGTTGTTGAGGATAGCTTTGAGTCGTATGGTGTGTACCATTTAGTATGCTCTGCTAAACTCCTCCGTGATGCTCCTGATGTTCAGGACACACCTCTTACCCAGGTCAGTGAAGAGCTTGGGGGGTATGCAGGTATAGATGATGTTTAGTAGTTTAAGTTTTTGGAATAGTCGGGCGGGAAATGACATGACTGCCCCAATAGCTATTGGATCACTAGCACTTAATACTAACTATACTTATGCTGCTGACTCAGTTCCTGATGGAGCGTCAACAGTTTCGGGAATGATTATTACTGTTTCAGATAGATATGGAAATTCTTGGCTGAGACCTTTGGCGAATGTAAAAGTGGGAGACCAGCTTCGTGTTACAATTGACCCCGATGGCGCGGGGGTGGATCTAAACTTATCTTGGCAGGTAGGTGTTTCTGGTACTCCTGTATATTATGATACTGTTGATATCCCCTACTTCTTTTTCCCAGTCTCTTCTCTAGGACCTAATTCCACCACCCGTGACGGGGTTATCCAAGGAGAATCTGCTTGGAGCCCAGGAGCAAACTCAATTGAATTTGAATCGCCTCCATGGGCTGCGGCTAATTCATTTAACACAGTAACAATGCCTGATACTGTCCTTACTACTTGGGATGCCTCCACATTTACAAGTAGGAATGACAGATGGGATACTAGGGAAGGAGATGTGCGTAAAGTAATTTACAAAATAACTCAAGCTAAGAATAATATCTCTTTTGTTTACAGAGAATCTCTACGCTCTATGATCGCATCCTTTAACGATGTAGGATATATTGATTCAGAGGAGAAGTTTAATAGTATCATGTGTATCCATGCTAATGCTGAGAGAGCTATTGCCAAGTTGAAGCAAGAAAATAATATTATTCTTCCGATCATTTCTATAGGTCAAACAACTTCAGACAATGATACTGCTCGACAGAAAACTGAAAGTCTTTTAGTTAACGAGAGCTACTGGGATGCAGAAAAGAATAGAGCTTTCAGAGTTCTTAGTCTAGCCCCTAGGGCAGTGAATGTTAAGTATCAATTAAATATCTGGACTAAGTATATGTCCGACATGGATCAAATTCTTGAACAGATTAGATTAAAGTTTAATCCTGAAATGCAGGTTCCAACAGAGTTCTCCACACTAGCCAAAGCATACTTAGACTCTGAGGACGATGTGGGTCAGGTTGCAGTAGCAGACAAGGCTGATAGGGTTCTTAAGAAAACTCTGAACATAGTCTTAAGAACATACATCCCTAGTCCTAAGTTTCTTTACACTTCGACTGGTAAGATTGAAGAATTTAAAGTGGAGACTAGTTAATGGCTGATCCTATTTGTGTAGCCACTACTGCCGCAACCTGTGGAGATTTCCAAACAGGGAGTAGCAGAGTAAGTATTGAAGGCAAAGGTGTATGCCGAGTCCAAACAGACACTGCTGGTGGATTGATTATAGGCCCAGGATCTCAAAGTGTGTTTGTAGAAGGAGATAAGGTTTCTCTTCCTTTCGATGCAATAAGTACTCACGGATTAAGCCCTCATGCGGCAGCAATGACAAGAGCAGGGCAGTCTAAGGTTGTCGCAGGTACTGGATTTTCGGTTGATACGGGAGATACAGCAGATGCTCCTAACCCAGACATCAGGATGCAAAGCTTTTCTGTTAATTTAACAGAGCTTTTTGCTTCTGGGCAAGGACATTATCCTCCTACTAATATGCAAGCAGCGATGAATTATTGTTATGATGGAACAGGCCCTGCTCCACCCGCACCCCCTCCTCCCCCTGCACCAACCTACTCTTATACCGTTGTGAATAGTGGGAATGATACAGCCCAACCATTTGTAGTAGGTTTTTGGCGATTCTTAAATGGAACTGACGCACCTGATCAAGCCATACTAACAATGGATTCTCTTGAATTTTATCCTGATGTTGAGCTAGTCGCACAACAATCTATAGGATCTTTAGATCCAGGAGAGACTTTCTCAGGCACTTTCCAGTATACAGATCTGTACTATACTAGTAATATACAATATGCGTTTGGTATTTATGCCGATATTTACAATACTGCAACAGAGAAAGATGAGAAGAATAGTGCCCCCACTCTTACAGTAGCAGTGAATACAGAATGTGGGTAAAAAGTTTTCATAAAAAGGGTCTGCCTGTAGTACATAATAAAGGAAGGAATTAGTTATGAAAGTTGTAAAAAATGATAGTCTTCAGTGCCTCACCGTCTACTTCAGTACAGAAAAAGGATGTAAGGAGAGGAGTATGCAGCCAGGGGAAAGCCTTGTAGTTCCCGAGAGCTACATCACAGAACAAATCAAAACCCTACATCGACGTAGGATCTTTAAGATTTCTAACGCTTAGGAGAAATTAAATGGTAAATTATGTAAGCCCTGGTGTATACACCATTGAGAAAGATATTTCAGAATACGCCCCGTCAATTAATACCTCTATTGTTGGTATCGTCGGGTTTGCTAGTAAGGGTCCCACGAACAAGGCTACCTTAATCACTAGCCAAAATAACCTTATTAGTACTTTTGGTTCTCCAAGTGAATCCATTAGTGGTCAAGCTCTTGAAGGCGCACTAGAAATTTTAGAGCAAACCAACAGCATGTACTTCGTAAGAGCCGCAGGTAGTTCGGCTGCTGATGCGTCTGCTACTATGGGTATTGGTTCTTGCCCTGCTGTTATAGTTTCTGGTGGTGCTGCTTATGCTGCTGGGGAAGGTTTTGGAGTTGGAACACCTCTTACTTTAAGAATTCAAGTTTATGATAACGCAGGAACGGCTCAGTATCCTGACAACTCCAGCCAAGGTAAGGACTTTAGTATTCCTGCGAGTACTGCTACTAGCCAAGCTGAGGCAATTCGCAAAATTGTCGGTGGTGGCTTAGATGCTGATAAGATTGGTTGTTTCTTTGATGGGGCTGCTGGTGCTGATGCTACTGGTTTAGGTCTTTCTGGTGCTATTGTCGGAAGCTTTGCTGGTTCTGGTGCTTCTATTGGTGTTTCTGCTTGTAGTGGTACTTCCTTCGCTCCAACAACTATTGGTGCTACTAATGGTGGCGTTTCTGCCTTAATGGCAACTACCCCTGCAAGTGGAACAACGGCTTATGGTGTTTCTGGTCTTTATGCTTCTGCTGTAAGGGTTTACGGTGGAAGTATTCTTACCACAGGAACGAATTCCGCTGCCTATAAAGTGGAGTCTTTACATCCTGGAGCGGGTTACAATGCTGGAACTAGGACGGATGGCAATACAAGTGGTAACAGCATTACTGCTGCGGATCTAGGGTCACAAAACTTTAATGTTAATGTTAATCAAGATGGTACTACAGCAGAAACTTTCAAGTGTAGTTTTGTTGGCTCAGGTGCTTTTGTTGAAAATGTTATTAACACTGGCGAGACTAATGTTACCTCTGATATTATTAAAGGTAATTTGGTTAAGGATGATGCTGATGCTACCGCAACCGAACTAACGAATTATTCCGATCTTTTAAGTACTTTGATGGGTACAACTGAATTCCAAGTAGATTATCAATGGGCAGAACCCACAGGGGATGGAACAGAATCCCCCGTCTCGCAATCCAGAGTCTCTACTGCTGCCTCTAGATGGAACAAGCTTGTTCCTGCGACAGCTACCAGTATGGCTGGTGGAGATAACGGCACAGGATCTGACAGTGCTAACGCAACTGCCTTGATTGGAGATGCTTCTGTTGAGCCTAAGACTGGTATGCAATCTCTTGATGACCCGACTCTTAACATTGGAATTGCTTTGGTCCCAGGAGTTCAAAACCAATCGGTTCAGAATAACCTTATCACGTTAGCGGAAACTACTCAAAACTTCCTTGCTCTTGTCTCGCCTCCTGTTGCAGTGGGAACGGTTCAGGATGCTATTGATTGGAGTAACGGTAAATCTTCCTCTACTGGTGGGTCTAGAACTGCGGCAATTAATAGTTCTTATGCTGCTATCTACTGGCCTTGGGTGAAGGTGTTCAGCACCTTCGACGGCAAAGATCGCTGGTACGATCCTGCGGTCTTCGGAGCCCGTCAGATGGCTTTCACAGACGCTGTGGCTGATAGCTGGTTTGCTCCTGCGGGATACCGTAGAGGTCGTCTCACGAAGCCTACCGAGGTGGAAGTCAAACTGAACCAAGGTGATAGAGACAGTCTCTACAGTGGAGGCAATGTTGTTAACCCAATCGTTTCCTTCCCGCAACAAGGTATCACCATCTTTGGTCAAAGAACTACTCAAAGATCTGCAACTGCTTTGGATAGAATTAATATCCGCAGACTTATGATCTACATTCGCAAGGTTATCCTTGCAGCGACCCAGCGATTTGTTTTCGAGCCTAACGATGAGTTCACTTGGTCACAAATCGAAGGTGTTCTTAACCCCTTCCTCGATGATATCCGTAGAAGAAGAGGCATCACCGAGTTCCGTGTTGTTTGTGATGAAACTACTAACACTCCTGTTAGAATTGATCGCAATGAACTTTGGACTAAGGTTCTCATTAAGCCTACCAAGACTGCCGAGATCCTCATCTTCGAAATCAACCTGACCAACCAATCGGCTCAGTTAGGTTCTCTCTAAGGAAATTAAATAATGGCAACATCTTATTACAAGACTAAGTATGACCGTAAGTTCACCCCTGGTCAGGGTCTCCCCACCATTTCAACTGATCTTGATTCGGTAAGGGCATATCAATTTGAGATTCACTTCTTTGGGCTTCCTGAAGATGTGACGAACCAAGCTGATCTCACTCTGGCTGCCAAGAAAGTTGGTGGGTTGGAAATGAAGAACGAAGCGATTGCTGTTGATCGTATCAACGATAAGGTTTTCTACCCTGGTAAGACCACTCCTGGTGAGCTTAGTGTGGACTTCGACAACCTCTATCTTCGTGAGACTGCTTCTGATCTGTACCGCTACTTCCGTCACACCTACGATCCTATCACTGGTGAGATGACTAAGAGCGCACAGCCTGGAGGCACTGCTGGACAGACTTTTAAAGCTGATAAAGTGGAGATCGTCATGCTTGATAACACGATGACTCCTCACTCTACTGTAGAGCTTTATGGGGTTTACCCAACCTCATGGTCTGCTTCAGAGTTTAACTATACTCAAAACCAATTCCATCAACTGACTGTGAACTTCAAGTATGATTTCATGAATGTTTATAACTACGCTAACCCATCTTAACTAGGGAGGTGATGTTTAGGTATCTATGGCTCAGTCTGTGGTTAAAAGCAGACTGAGCCTGTTTAACTTGGCTATAATATACTATGGATTACTTCTCAGACCTAATGGAGAGCTACGAAAAGCTTAAGAAGCGTACATTTAAACTTACTTATATCTTAGAAGCGGATACCCCAAAAGTCAAACCTGATGATGGGAAAAAAGAGCCTACCACGGACGCAGCCACGACTGCCAAAGCTCAAGAAGCAGCAGATGCTGCCATTGCAGATGCTCCTGAGATCCCATCAGAGAAGATCGCCACCAAAGGACTAAAAGTAACCAATGTTGTAGGGGAACCTACCAACATGATAATCTATAAGAATGTAAACACTGGCGCAGTTGGAGTTCAGGGATTAGGTCCCCAAGGAGGTATTCTTTCTATTGAGAAGAATGTAGGAACTAGTAATGCACCAAGACTTGAGAGAAATCAAGAAGCATACGACGAGTTTGTTAAAAAGCTATCAGGAGAATCCGATCTAAGCCAGACCGCAAGGGATTCTTTAGAACAAGATGCGGAGATTGCCCAACAAGAAGCAGAAGCAGAACAAAAGCGATGGGAAGACCTAGGAGAAAATGCAGGTGCGGTTTTCTTAGAAAGGATAGATGAGGAAACAGGAGAACCTGTATACAATGTTGATCTGGAAGCTCCAAATAATATTAAAGCGGGTGTAGATGCTATACAAGCAACTTTTAAAGATATAAAGGATTTTTGTCTTAGTGTAACAACTAAACCTAAGCCAAAGTATTGTGAGTTTCCTGGAATGTTTGCAACAGGGCAGGGGAACGCAGCCTGGGGTTATAAATTAGCTAACGGTCAGGCCATAGGTGTAGATGGTGAGTCTGAACAAATACCCCCTGGATTACTAGTTGAAGTTTCAATAAATCATAGAGAGTTTATGGAATTTTTGACAGGTGAGGGAGATTGTGATACAGTTGATCAAAAAGTTGGTATATACGGTGATAAGCTCATGATTTTTGGTGATACCCAAGAAACAGGGGTGGTAATTAATACCAAAAATGATTTACAAATTGACGCTTTAGAGGCTCTTAAAAAACGATGCCCTGATTTTAAAGAAAAGCAAATGAGGGGACCATCTGCACCAAATAACAAGGGTTTAAATCAAGTTAGGGGGACTGTTGATGAGAAATGTATGGTTGCTGCGGTAGCTCTTAATGCGGCTGGTAACGATCCAAAGAAAATTAGAGAGGCTTTAAAGGGTCTAGCTGAGTATATTAGTGGAAAAGGACTAGACCTTATCGAGTATGCCAGAGGAAAAGTGGGGGAAGAGGATGTAGCTAAAACTTTCGACGCAGATAGTGAAGAAGCAATCCTTATGGAACAAGCTCAATTAGCTCAAACAGATGGAGGCGAACCCTTAGTTAGATATACCTTGATGACTATACGAAGACACATGGCTTTTGTTAAAGCTATGGGTGCTGACTCTGCTGGAGATTTAAGTAAAGCAGGGGGGTCGGGAGCGAGGAGTGATACCGTTTTTTACTACAAGAAAGAGAACTACGATAGGGCTGTAGAAGCGTGTAAGCTACTAGGGTTGGACCCAGAAAAAGCACTTACGCCAAGTGAAGATCCTAAGTATGCTTTTGAACTTGGGATTGGTCAAAAGGATAAAATAGGTGCGATTAAAGATGATGTTAAATGTGGAGAATATAATACTACAGTAAGAAGAAGAGCGTCTATTCGTGGCGAGCTTGGCCCAACAGCGGCTGATGATCCTAAGTTCCAAGAGGGTTTTACCGAATGGGCAGACGAGCTACAGTTTGGTGATATTACTACAGGGGAGGGGAAGGAGAGATGGGACGCATTCTTAGAGTTTGAAGAACAATTAGAATCTGATGTAAGTAAGTTAGAAACTACGATTAATGACGGTAATACTTATGTTTATGCCGGTAAAATAAAAACTACGCAACCTGAGCAAGTCTATACTGCGTTGGGTAATATTACAATAGGAAGTTTATCATATGCTGGGCGAACAGAAACTGAACTTGGTAGAGTGTTTTATGGGCCTGATGGCACAGCATATGATCCAAAAAATGCAGCCACTCGCCAACAAGCAGCAGAATATATTGGTAGACAAGCTAGAATTAAAAGGGTCCAAGAGGCTGTTGAAGATGATTCCGATCCCGTTAAACAACAAGCTGCAAAAGATTGGATTATTAGAAATGCAATCATGACTGGAGGAAACTATAGAGATATAGTTACTAACATAACCTCTCATGATGAAAATAGATCCCTTGTTTACCGACACAATGAAGTATTCCAGAAGATGGCAGATCCAAATGCCGATGTTAGTTTTGATTTTAAGGGAAGTTCACTACATATCCTGGTTGATGGACTTGTTTGTAAACTTGGGTTTGAGAGAACATATTCTGCTGAAGGGGTTGAAACACGAACCGATGTGAATATTCCTGTAAAGAGTGCGGAAAAAATGGGAAGATCTTTCGACGGACCAGTAAAAGGTTCTTTAAACAACAGTACCCTACATCAATACATGGTGGGACAGATGAGATTACTTGAGACCTTGATTAATCAAACCAAAAGTAGTCAGGCTCTTTAAGAAGATCATCAAATAGATATATTCTGTATGTTTTTTCTTCTTTATGTATTTCTATGTAGTTATTAGATTTATATAAACTATTATAGGGGACTATAGCCAGGGTTTTTTGTCTATCTTGTTTAAATATTACCATTGGTGTCTTCTGGCATTTTTCCGAATCTTTTTCACATTGTTCTATAAATTTCCAGGTGTCTGAACTATAATTATATATACTATATAAGTTTTCTTTATTGTATCCTTTCTTGCATTCTATACAATACTTAAAGTTTAGTGGTGTGATCAAGTCCCCATAAATTTTAAGGTGGTCAGGAAGAGAGTGTGTGGTGGCGAACGCACCAGACCCAGGAGTTCTTGAAAATTCTGTGGTGTTGAATCTATCATTAAGTGTCTTGGCTATGGACCTCTCAAAGGTAGAGCCTTTAGCCCTGCTGTTTACCCTCTTCTTTTTTTTCAACGCAGAAAAATCGTAATTGTCTTCCATAATTTATTACCTATACTATAATAGTTAAATGGATCCCGAGCAAACAAGTATTAAGCTAGATGTCAATAAATGGAGAATCCGTATAGATGAGCGGAGTAGAAATCGTATGAAATTACAAGTTAAACTTTCGAAAGATGAGGCAATAGCCTACAAGAACTTTGCAGATGTATGCAAACCTCAAGAAATTACGGACGAGGCTTTTATTAAGACAGTCTTCGTAACAGGTATTGAGACACTTAACCAACAGCTTTCTGATATGGTACAGAAGTACGCCTCAGAGAACAAAGAGGAACTCGCTGCGTCTGGCATTACTGTCATTGAGAATGAGGATGGTGAGGTTAGGTTAGCAGAATCAGCAGTGATTGAGCATGATCTTTCTGGTCTCCCGTCCGATAGTCCTCAAAAATACGAAGAGTAATGTACAAATTACATTTCCTTAAAAAGGAAAACGATCTTAATAAGATCATTCGAACTTACAAGAGAGATAGGTCTCCTATCAATATTCTATTTATTTCTTTGTGGGACAAGCACTCTAATGTTTTGTTGTCCAAGCTCAGAGAAAAGTATAAAGATGTTGAGCAAGGACAGCCCCTTTACATCGTGGACAGCTTTCGTATGCCCCACAGCTTTGTTATATATAACACAACGAAGCTTCCTCATCTTGTACGCCTAAACAAAAGAGGGATTCATTCAGAGGATTACCTTTCTATGGTGATGAAGAACCTTAGGATTAAATAAAATCATCCTTCTTTCTTTCAATATAGTTTTCTATTTTCTGATTGTATTTTTTGTTCCTAGTGTACAGCAGTTTTAGATTGTTAACTATGATGGTTGTAAAATAGTTAAAGGCTGTCCCTTTGCGTGGCTTAAAGTTCTTTACTGTCTTAAGAACCAAGGCAAAGCATTCTTGTTTCGCATCATCGGGGTCTACTTTGAATCTAAAAGACTCGATTATGTTGGTGATTAGCAGATCAAATAAAGAAACTAGATCATCCTCGTAAGTTTCTGGGTCTTGCTGGTATAATAGGATGATCTCTTCAAATCTCTTGTTGTCTATGTAATGATTATTCATACCCTATTATAGCCATGTTCGATCTCGATAAGTTGTACGCAGGACACAAAACTCATGGGGATAATCCTTTATGTGAGGGGTGTTCCATTCTGGAGAAAAGTAAACCATGCCATTCGGTTATGGATTATGAGGATTTTGGAGAAGCACCTGTCTTATTTCTGTCTGATTCCCTTAACTATAGGTTGGGAACCATTGCACCATTCTCTAAGGCAGAGGTGTCTCTCATTGATGAGTGTTACAAAGAAAGTTATAGGTTAGCTGCGTCTGTCAAGTGTCCCTCTGTTAAAGAGGCAGACATGACCCCAGACAACATGAAATTATGTCGCGTCCATCTAGAGGCTACCATAGATAAGGTAAAGCCTAAATTAGTGTTCCCTTGTGGGAACTTAGCTATGAAGATGCTGATCAAGAAGAGTGGCATCACAAGCAAGAGAGGAAAATCTTATGAATATATCACTACTGGAGGGCATCGCTGTATCGTTGTGCCTATTTTTCATCCTTACTCCTGTATTAAGGAGCCTCGCCACACAGTCCTGTTCAAAACAGACATCCAAAATGCATATGAAAAATATGTACTTGGCAAAAGAGTTAAAGGGAACTTTACCTATAAAGTCCTCACGCAGATCGAAGAGGTCGAGGCATTAGCAAAGAAGCTATGGGACTCCTATGAAACGATAGCAGTTGACACAGAAACCACAGGTCTGAATTTTTTGAAGGATAGTATTATGACAATCTCTATTACTTCTAAAGAGCAGACTTGGGTGCTTCCTTTGGATCATAAAGATAGTCCTTTCCGAAAGGGAGAACCACACTATGCTAAGGTGTGGGTTCTTCTTCGCCGCATCTTAGAGAATCCTAAGAATAGGAAGGTCTTTCACAATGCTAAGTTCGATCTCAAGTTCTTGCTTAACTATGGAATCTATACTAAGAATGTCTGGGACACTAAGATCATGCACCACCTTCTGGATGAGAACATGCCCAAGAGTTTGATGGACTTAACTAAACTGTATTTCGCCAATGAGTTGGAGGATCTCTAATGTTAACAATTGATAACCCCAGTAAATTTGATTGGGCGAACATGGATCTATCTGATTGCTGTGAAGGCAATGCGATGGATACCTACTTTACCCTTAAGCTCTTCGACCTTATCATGGAAAGGTTAGATGGACAACCTGTTATGAAACTTATTGAGAATGTTGTTATGCCTTCTCTTGAAACTTTCGCAGAGATGGAGTATAATGGGTTGGATGTAGACTTGTCCACGCTAGATTCTGTAGGTAAGCAGTTGCGATCTACTAATATGGACGAGGAGGATTTTCTATACACTTGTAAGAGTGTTACGAAGACTGATAATTTATCCTCCAACAATGATTTAATTGAAATCCTTTACACCAGGGAAGGTGGTATGGAACTTTATCCTCCTGACAAAACAGCCAAAGGAAAACCTTCGGTCTCTGCACCTACTCTTAAACTACTTCTTGAACATATTGATACGGAGTTAGAAAGCCGTGGGTAAATGGCAGCATAGAGACGAAGGGAAAAAGGTAAGCAAGTCTGTTGTTGCGTCAAAGACCACAGAAGATTTGGTGGAAGCTAAGAAATTCCTGAAAGGGTTGCTAGATCTTCGTAAATCTGAGAAGCTAACCAAGACTTATATTGATGGAACAAAGAATGCTATTGCTTATAATGAGCGCAATAAAGTCTTTGTAGACTTCCGCTTTGATGGTACTGCAACTGGGAGGCTCTCATGCGCTGCGTACAACGCTCAGAAGGCAATGGGAGTGTCCTTCCACACACTACCCCGAGAAACTAAAAACAACATCAGGAGCCTTTTCAGAGCCCCTGACGACTGGGCGTTTATTGCTGCTGATTATGCAGCAATGGAGCTACGAGTCCTGTCTCATATTGCCAAGGAAGGGAATATGCAATTAGCTTTCAATCAAGGTGCTGATCTTCATACCTACACTGCAAAGCTTCTGTTCAATAAAGAAAAAATTAGTAAGACTGAGAGGCAAATTGCCAAGACTGTTTCCTTTCTTATTGTATACGGGGGAGGTGCATTCAATTTAAGTGAGACGATGGGCATTCCTATGCGGAGAGCCGAGAGGATTATTAAAGATTATGAGAATGTGTACCCAGGAATCTTTGAATACATGGACTTCGTTAACAACTTTATTAAAACTAATGGGTATGCTTACACTATCTTTGGTCGCAAACGTAACCTGCCTGATGTGGTGAGTAGGGATCGCTCGGTCATTAACAGAGCGTTGAGGCAGGGACTGAACTTTACTATCCAAAGTGCAGCCTCTGACATACTTCTTACCTCTCTTCTAGGAGCATCCAGAAGGTTTGAGGCTGCTGGACTGCAAGCTAAACCTGTAGCTACGGTACATGACTCGATTGAAATTGTATGTCCTCAAGAAGAGGTGAAAGAAACGCTTACGATCCTCTATGATGAGATGGTCAACTACCCGCTGATCAAGGAAATTTTTAATATTCATTTTGATGTACCTCTTGCTATTGATGCAGAGGTCGGTAAGTCCTTTGGAGATGGTAAAGAAGTAACTTTTGATAATGGGATTCCTATTCTATGAAACAATGTAATAAATGCTTACAAGACCTTGACGACTCAGCGTTCGGTAGACATAGCGGAGCTAATTTCCTAAGACCAGAGTGCAAGAAGTGTACCAATAGACTTAATAAAGAGCGAAGAGAATTAAAAAAGAAGTACGGAGTTGCTCCTGCCGATCATGTTTGTCCTATTTGTTTAAGAAATGAAGAAGAGGTGAGGGGTTTAGGGGGTGTTAGGATTGGTTCGTGGGTATTAGATCATGATCATAAAACCGCACAGTTCAGAGGTTGGTTATGTCATTCTTGTAACAGGGGTTTGGGTGGCTTTAATGATGATGTACAAAAATTAAAACGAGCTAGACATTATCTTAACCCTAGTAAGTGGTGGACCTTTTGGAAGTAAAACATATATTGCACAAGGGCTCAGTAGAGCTTATGAGCAACACCTGTAATGGTGATTTGCTTGTTGTAAATTCAGCGAGGTGTTCTTTTGATAAGACACATGAAATATTTGATCACAAAACAGATACAAAACTTATCAACTATCTGGCAGAGCATGGACATCTACTGCCTTTCCGTCATCCTGTATGTACTTTACGCATCGTCGCGCCTTTATTCGTACTGCGTCAGCTAGGTAAACATCAGGTAGGGTTCTCTTGGAGCGAGGTATCTCGTAGATATATTGATTCAGACCCAGAGTTTCATTACCCTACAACGGATGAGTGGAGGCCAAGGGCTGATAATGTAAAGCAGGGAAGCAGTAAAGATAGGTTGCCTACTGAGGATTCTATTATTGTAGATGAGAAAGTTGATGATTTGTATTGCCAAATAGCAGAAGTTTATGAGAGGTTACTTGAGCTTGGAGTGTGTCCTGAACAAGCTAGGATGGTCCTACCCCAGGCAATGTTCACTACTACAGTTACAACAGGAACCCTTCTTGGGTGGCATCACCTATATAAACTGAGGACTGAAGAGCATACTCAACAGGAGACACAAGAATTTGCGAAAGCGATTGGAACAATCATGGAATCACTGTTTCCTGTAAGTTGGAAAGCCTTATGTGCTAATGGAGAAAATATTTAGATTTATAAAAGCACTATATTGCTGGTGTATTGGGGGCTGTAGGGTTTCTCTAACTGCTGAACAACGGATGAATATCTGTATGAAATGTGAACACAACTCTTCTAACCTCTGTTCTCTTTGTGGTTGTGTTTTAAAGTATAAAACTAAGATGGATACTGAAAAGTGTCCAATAAAAAAATGGTAAAGACATTAGTAATTGGGGATTTACATTTCGATAACAAACCAAGGGGGTTACTGGCTGCTCAGAAACAGTCTGTACTAGAAATTTGTAAAGAGAACCCTAATTGTGATAAGGTTATTTTTCTGGGGGACCTTATGATGCATAGAAACCCTAGACCAACAGTATTACTAGCATTAAAAGAGTTGTTTGATGAGGTTAGTAAGACTAAAAATATTTTTATTTTAAGAGGGAATCACGATAGTATAAATAAAGCTGACGATGGTACTACAGCGTTAAGTCTTTTTCAAAGTCCAAAGGTGAAAGTTATTACTCACACTTGGATAGATCACAAAAACAAATGGGTATTTATTCCACACTATGAAGATGAAACAAAAATTAAAAGAGAGCTTCTCAATGCTCCTAGGGGTTATACTGTGTTCGGGCACTTTGGTTATTATGGGGTGCTTAACTCTGCTGGGGATGCTGATTTTAGCCTGTCTCTATCCGATTTTAGAAACCCAACGATTCTTGGGCATATTCATAAAGAAGGTAAGAACGAAGCTGTATCCGTCATCGGAACTCCCTACTCCACCAACTTCGGAGAAGCAGGAAAAGACTGTTACTACGGGTTACTGGACGAAAGTGGGATGGACAAAGTACCCAACCAAAGAGGACCAAGACATTTAGTTGTAGACTATGACAAGGTAGAAGATAATCTTGATTGGATTAATGACGAGGGGAATAATACCTTCTTTACTTTACTACGAATTAACATCAATAGTATTGATGAAGACCAGGATAGGATTGCAGACCTGTGTGACAAGTTACAGGTAGGGTCTATAGAAGTTAAGTACAAGCCTTTGTTGGATGATAAGGAAGAATTTGAAACGGATGGTAGAGTATTTACAACTGCTCTTAATGATGAGTTAATTGATTACTATATTAACTCAAGCAAAACAAAAATTAATAAAGAAGATCTCCTCTCTGGATTAAAACTTATTCATGAAAATCAACAAGATAGAAATCAATAACTTTTACTCTATCAAAAATGTAAAGTTACGCTTTGATAAGTATAAAGGTATAGTATTAATTGAGGGAAAGAATAGAGACACTGGAGGTTCAAACGGATCAGGCAAAAGTGTTCTAGTTGAAGCTGTTGTTTGGGGTTTGTTTGGGAAGACTATCCGTAAGTCTACTGAAGAGGCATTGATAAATAACAAGGAGAGGAAAAAGTGTTCGGTAAAGATTACAATTAACGATGATATTGTAATTGAAAGGAGTAGAAAGCCTGTCTTCCTAAAGCTGTACAAGGGGGATAAGGAGCTTACTAGAGACAACGCCCAAAATACACAGGCATTTATCGACGAGCTTCTTCAAACCAATTATAAAGTATTCTTAGCATCCACAGTATTCGGCCAGCAGAATAACATTGAGTTTATTAATGCTACGCCTGAGGATAAGAGAACGATCATTAAGAATTTCCTGAACTTGGATGATCTTTTTTCGTTGAGAGAGTCGGTTAAACAGCTAAAGTCTGTATACTCACAGACAGTTAGAAAACAGGATGCTATTATTCAGGAGCATGAGAAGAGTATAAAGTCTTATGATAAAAAGATTGCTTCTCTCTCTAAGCTTCGTAAAAATGTAGAAGGGAAATACGATGAGTCTATCTTGTCGCTATCTCTTTCTGAGGTTATACATCTAGAGAATGATAATAGTTCTGCTGAGTGGAGTATAGCTTCTGCCAATAAGGATATTGGTGTATTAGAAGATAGAATTGCATACCTAAAGTTTAAGTTAGAAAACCCAGAGCAGCATCAATATTGTGATAAGTGCGGCCAGTCTGTTGATGCCCCCTTTCATCCTAAAAGAGTTGCATTAGAGATAGAAGAATGTAGGGGTCATATTATTGAACATGAAGAGGATAAAACTAAGTACAATGACAGAATAAAAGAAGTCCCTATTACTTCTATTGAATATCATAAAATTATTGAGTACAACCAGCTTAGGAAGGAGTCTGAAACCTTTGAGGATATTAAGACTGACACTCTTGGTAAGATCCAAGAAGCCCATGATGTTAAGCAAGAGTTCAACAGCAAGTACGAGATCATGCGCTTTTGGGAGAAAGCATTTTCTGAATCAGGTATAGTTAAATATATTATTAAAAATGTATTAGAGTATTTTAATTCTAAAGTAAACTTCTACTTATCTCATCTCTCACAAGGCAAGTTTTTTATTGAGTTCGATGAGAGTTTAAAGGAGACGATCACGCATAATAAGAAACCTATTCATTACATGTCCCTGTCTGGAGGGGAGAAGAGGAAGATTAGTTTGTCTGTCATGCTGGGGTTGCAGGAACTTTTGAAGATTTCACACAACCAGAAATCTAACCTAATGTTTTTCGATGAAGTTGCTGAGAATCTTGACCAAGAGGGGTTGGAGGGACTCTATATACTCTTGTCAGAATTGAAGAAAGATAAGACTTTGTTCGTAATTACGCATAATAATTATCTTAAATCTTTAATGGACAACGCTAAGACTATCACTATGATAAAGTCTAAAGGAATCTCTAAAATAACAGGAAAATAATATGGCAAACGCAACCCTAAACGAACTTGGTCAGGAAATTTTTGAATCTCGATACGCATATCCTGGAGAAACTAAGTGGGCTGAACGGGCTAAGGTTATTGCTAAAACAGTAGCATCCGCAGAGAGAGATGAGGAGAAAGAAAAAATTGAAAAATACTTCTATGAAGCTATCGGTTCTGGAGACTTTATCCCTGGCGGGAGGATTATTTATGGTGCTGGTCGTAATAGGGGTCATCATAACTTGCTTAATTGCTATGTCATTAACCCAGAAGACAGCGTGGATTCTATCGGGAAGACCGTCCAAGATATGTATAGAATCTCCTGTGCGGGGGGAGGTGTCGGATTTAATGTTTCAAAGATTCGTCCGAAAGGAGACCAC
>Ga0080013_1003490_pt1 | contig 16496 bp, 19 predicted proteins | sample ETNvirenome_6_85_FD_69236 | JGI IMG/M metagenome (GOLD analysis project Ga0080013, IMG submission 69236) | Marine viral communities from the Pacific Ocean - ETNP_6_85 (SPADES assembly) (version 2) | ecosystem: Environmental > Aquatic > Marine > Oceanic | place: Pacific Ocean | collected 2013-06-19 | reverse complement strand
AAAAGCAGTAGAATCAGCAAGTTCACCAAAACAAGTTGAAATCAAACATCTTCGTTCAATGAAAGATGAAGCAGGTAAAGATGTTTCAGTAGTAGATTGGACTGAATCAAAAGGTGTTGATGAAGCAATTTCAGAAGCAGAAGCACAATTAGTAGATGCAGAAGCAAGAGTAACTGAACTTAAAGCAGATATTGTAGAATATAAAAAGATAAAGGGATAATATGGCATTACCAGTAGTACCAGCAACTAATATAGGTATGTCTGATTTGGCACAAGCTTGTGGAGTTTCAAATACTGTTCCAGGTGGTGCTGTAACAAGTGAAAATTTTGTAAATTTAAGTTTGAATGGACTTAGGTCAGGTACAGGTGGCAATTTACTTGCAACAAAGACTGATAGTACTGCAAATCTTGCAGAAGGTGTTAATACTAGCGAAACAGCAATAGATGTAACTGATGGAAGTCAATTTACTGCAGCACAATATATTCAAGTTAATAATGAACTTATGAAAGTAGTGAGTGTAAGCACTAACACTTTAAATGTAGCAAGAGAAGAAAGTAGTGAAGAAAATTTAGCAACAGATGGTAGTCAACTCATAGGTGATGCACATACTAATGGTGATGATGTATATCATGCAAACCCATTCGTTCCATACTCTTTTCCTGATGACTTAGGTCTTGGTGCTGGTCCTGTGGAAGTAAAAGGACATTTAACATCTTGGCTTGATGCAGTAGATGGTGGTGGTGGATATGGTAACAATACTACCAATATAGGAATGAAAGATACTTTTTACACAAATGCAGGTTCAGGTAGAGCAGCAGATATAGATGGATATTTAGGACGATAATAATGATGATTTATAGAGATAAAATACTTGACATAGGAAGAAATAATTTCTTATTTTATAGTGGTGAAGTACATACAAATCATATTTGTAATATTTTTACTTTTAACAAGAGGAGAAACCCCAGAAATGAACAGTAAACAGATAAAAGATTTAATTAAAGATGTTTGTGTTCAGCTAGGAGAAAAATATGCGAAAACTGAAGCTTTGGATATTGTCTACGCAACTGGACTTGTGGAAAGCAAGTACGAATACATTGAACAAATTGGACCAGGCCCTGCAAAAAGTTTCTGGCAAGTGGAACCCCAGACAGCTGTCGATAACTGTAAAAACTTTATATCAGCTCGTCCTGAACTTATGCAGAAGTGTGCAGACATTCTTGGTATTGACCCTTATCACTTTATTGACCCTCAGCTTGATAATTGGGACTGGATTCTTCGTACTAATATTGCCGCTGGTATCTTACATTGTAGAATTAAGTACTGGCGTGTACCAGAAAGCATTGAAAATAGTCCAGAAGGATTAGCAAAGTATTGGAAAGAGCACTATAATACAGCAGAGGGTGCTGGAAGTGTTGAACATTTTTTACATTTAACAGAAGGAAAGATATAATGGCAACATTATCACAAATATTAGCTGGATTGAAAGCAGACCAACAGCTCAATAAACAAGAAACACTAGGTCTGTTAGGAGAGTCTATATTTGACTCAGAAAGATTGATTAAAGAAGGAACTAGAGGATATCAGGAAGCAGCAGACAAATTTGGATTAGATTTTTCTGACTATGAAGAAAAGGGAGACAAAATTGCTACTGCTCAAACTGCTCTCAGTCTTATTCCTGGAGGACAAGTTGCATCTGCTCTTCTTGGATTTGGAGCTCGAAGGCTTAGAAATAAACCAAAATTTAAATTTGACTTGAATCAAGCAGCGCCTGGATTTGATAATAGACTATTTGCAGACCAAGCAGGAAAAGATTTGCTTTCATCTGTAGAAGGAACAAGAGATATTGTATCACAAGCATTGAAGGGTTCTTTTTTCAATGACCTAGTTTCGACAGCTAGCTCCTTGTATGGTGGATATACAGCATCTAAGGCTATAGGACAAGTCTCTGAAGATACGCTATTTATGGACTGGTTAAGAGGAATGGGTGGCCCCGGGTCACCAGTTGAAATTCCTGAAATTGAAGGATTGCCAGGACCTTTAGAACCATATGAGTACGGAGGTTGATGGTGGCTATAGAATATAAAACATTACAACAATTATTAGAAGAAAGAGGGCTTTCTATGGATGCCCTTACAGACCCAGGTAAAAGATTTGGCTATGGTTCTGGTGGAGAGTATGGACAATTCTTTTCTAAGTTTGACATAGAAGGATATCGGGAAGGTATAGAATCTTTAAAAGGATTAGAATCTTCTTTAATGGGAGGAATTGAACAACAGTTTGGATTCCAAGGAGCACAACAAAGAACAGGCCTACAATCTCAACTTCAAAAGATACAGCAAGCTGGAAGACCTAGTGGTCTTACCGGAGGAGCTCAAGACAGATTAATGGGAATGGCAAGACAATATGGAAGTGAAAAATATCAAGACTTATCAATGAAAACCTCTCAGAGAAGAACCGCTACTCAAGAACAATTAGGTTCTCAGTATGGTGCTCTAGAAGGAATGTTTTCATCTTTCTTAGGAGATAGTTCAACAAGAGCGCTTCAAATTCTTGGAGGAGACCCAACCGGAGGAGGAGGAGGAACTCAAGGAAGACTTATTACTTCTGAAGATATAGATTACTTTAATTCTAGATTAGATACTGGAGATAGAATGAGCTTTAATGCTGCTGCTCAAGATTTAATTGGAAAAGATTACCAGAGCTTAGTTGACTTATTTTCAGATTATTCTAAACAAGGAGGAGAATATTATGGCTAGAAATGTTATAAATCCTTTTGCACAAAAATCTTTAGGAAACAAAGGTTGGGAAAATTTTAGAAAACTTATTTCAGAAGCCGCTGAAAACAAACAAGATTTATTAGAACTTAAAGAGACTATGAGGTATAATAAAGATAAAATTAGACTAGATGAGATAAAAGAGGCAAATAGAAATAGCGAAGCTCAAGCAAAGATTAGTCTTGATAATTCAAAGCATTTTAAAACCACTTTTTATGACGGTATACATAACGCAACTACATCAGATTCTATAAAAGATATATCTGAGGCAGAATCTTCGTTAGGTAAATTGGAGGATGGAACATATAAATATGATGCAATTAAGTCAAATATGGTTTCAGAAAATTTATCAGGGAATTTCCTTTCAGGTCAAGAGCTTGCAAGCAAGCTAGGTTCTAGAAAATCGCTACTTCAAAAAATAGTTACTTACGAACGAGACATTATGACTGGAGACCCAGAACGTCAGAGTCAAATCATGGAAGATGTCTTTGCTATGGCTCAAACAGGAGATATTTCTCAAACTAAATTTGCGCAATTTCTTACAAAAGCTAAGACTAATAAGGTACCTGGATATCACACAGTTGATAAGCCAGGAGGTTTATCAACTACAGCAGCTGCTGGTAACTTTAGTAGTATATATAGAAATATTGATAACTTTTATAAATATAGCTCCCCTACTAGTGTAAATATAAAAGATTGGATTAGCTCAAAAGATAATGCAAACAAGCTTGCTGTTAGCTATGATAACAAAGACACTAAAAAACAGGTAATAAATCAATTTAACATGGAGACTGCTGATAAGGCTGGACAATTATTAAGAGATTTGGCAGCTGGAGAATTATCAGTACAGACATTTGAATCTATTCCCGAAAGAGGAAAACAAGCAATGTTTGCTAATCTTGGAGGTATTGCTTTAGAGTCTATATATGCGTTAAAAACCACGGACAGTAAAAACTATGCTCGTCATTTAGATAAAAATCCAGCATCAAAAGCAGAGCTTGTAGCTAAAATAGAATCTGTTCTTGGACCTAAAGAAAATTGGATAAAATATCTTGAAGTCGATAAAAAGGGACAGTTAAAATACCCAAATGCTAGATTAAAAATATTAGACGAATAATATCATGTCTGAAAATGAACAAAACATTAACTTCAGTTCAGTCCTACCGTCAGAACAAGACACTCTATCCTTACCTGATATAGATTTTACTTCAGTTATTCCTTCAGGGCAAAAATCTGCAATACAAGATAATCTTTCATTCGAAAGAGCTTTAGCTGGAAACCAAAATTATAAAAAAACTATTGAAATGTTTGACAAGGGAGAGAAGAATAGAGCAGAGAGAAGAGAGTGGCTTAGGAAAAACATTGAAGAATCATCCTTGGTTCCCGAATTTGCTTTAGATTCTTATAATCAGAGCACTGAAGGAATAGCTCTGGAGGCTCTAAAAGGAAAGCCGGTATTTAAAACACTTAAGTCTCAAGGGTACCCTACAAGTTGGGTTTATAATGCGGCTGTACATTTAGGCTCTATGTTCGCATCTCCTACAGACATTGCATTATTATATTCAGGAGGAAAGGGAGGACAGATTGCTTATAAATCTATTGAGCCTTTTGCTAAACAGGGAATGAAATATCTTACAAAAAAGAACCTAATAACTCCAAATATGGCAAAAATGGCAACAGAAGATGTCTTTAAAAGAGGTACTGCGTTTACGGGAGCTTTTGCTTTTTGGAATCCAGGTAGAGATGCCGCTATGGATATTGCAGATGCGATAGCTCAATCAAATCAGCCTGGAGCTGAGATTTTTATTGGTGACTCTGGAGACACTATGGTTCAATATCCTAACCCAACAATGGAAAAGTCTCTATTGTCTTCTAAGTCTACTCCATCTATAGGCTCTCCTGGGAGCGGGAGAAAAGGAGTTCCCTTAGATATAGCCTTATACATAGATGGTCAAATGGATTATGTTCGCGCCGTAGATAACATTAGAGCAGGAAGCAAGCCTTTAGTTGACCTGTCTGCGATACAAGAAGCTGAGGATAGTGAGAAATATGGAGTAGCTTTAAGTCTTCTTAAAGATAATTATAAGATTAGAGATATGGCTACTGGTGCTGGTATGGGAGCAACTCTTCAAGCATCTAGGCTTGGGTTTAGGTACCTTCCAAGTCCGTTAAAATTTACTGGACCTCTAGCAAAACCTAGAGGACAATTTCTAACTCTTACAGGAGAGTTGGGAGCACTATCTCTTACTGCTCCTTTATTAGAAGGTCAAGTCCCAGATTCAATGGATGCCTCTGTTGCAGCGGGAATGGTTTTAGCTTCTAGAATTCCTGGATTATCAAGTAAATATTTTAAACGAATCAGAACAAAATATAAAGAACGTCCAAGAACTGGCCCTATGTCAGAAGAAATGAAAAGAAGGGTTGCTAAAGCTCAAGATGCAGAAAATATTGATGTTGAAATGCTTGGAAGTCCTAAAAAAAGATTGGAGCCTGGAAAGGTTGTTCCTGGAGATAACAAGCCTATAATTATAGGAGAGCTTGAAAGTTATTCTCCAAATGAGTTGGCTGAGATAGCAAGAAGAAGTGGGCTTAGTGAGAAAGCATCAAGAAGAATGAACGACATATATGAATTGGTTAACGACCCTATAGTTCACCTTAAAGATGCTAGATTTTTGAAGCTTGGAGTCCCTATCTATGAAAAGACTAAGAGCGGAGAAATTATTTTAACAGGAGAAACCGTAGAAGGAACAGATGCTGCTATAAGAGTTTTAAATAGGAATGATTTACCTTCTGGTATGGCAACCGGAGATTATATGAACACTAAAATTTTAGGACTACCTAAAGACTCTCCTAAAAAAGGTGTGGAGAGGCTTCAACAAGAGGTTATTCCTCTAGCTCCTGCCACTGCAGTAAAAATGATAAGGCCTAGCATACAATCTACAGATGCTGGTATAAAGTTCGACGTTCAGGTTGGTCAAAGAGTCTACTCGTTAGATGAATTTAACTCAGACTTGTTTTTAAAATTTTATACATCTCAACCATTGTTAAAATCTAATTTTGAAGCAAACAACAAGAGAATTTTTAAAAGCCCTTATGCTCTAACATTAATTAGAAGAAAAAAATTAAAATCAATTATTAAAGACGAATTAGATGCAAATCTTCCAAACATCATTCAGTCAGATTTCAGGCAAGCTGTAGCTTCTGTTGCAAACACATTAAAGCATAAAAAATGGCTTCAGAGATTATCCGATACAAGCAAAAATGTAAAAAGCGACACTTACAGAGTTCCTTTAAATGTAGATAATATGTCAGAAATGGAAATGAAGTTAGTAACAGAGAGAATGGAAGATATGAGAAGCATTAGAAGACATGTAGATTATATTATAGAAAATCTAGAGTCTAATAGTCTTAGACATGTTGTTAAAACAGAGGGTACAAATGAGATTTTAAATCTTTTAGCTCCGTATGTTGGGCAACTTGGAAATGAAATGACATCTCCAGCTGCCGTAACTTTACTAGGACTATTCTCTAAAGTTGATAGAAATATAGTAGAAAGAGTAACTGGAGATATTGTAAACCTTCAAGTGGCTCTTGGAATGGACAAAGAGGTTCTTTCTCTTACCAAAATTGCTCCAACTTTTATTTCAAAAGCAGTAGGTTACAATCCTTTTAGAAATGAAATATCTGAAAAATGGATTACCGGTAAGGGAACTGTGATGTCTGACGGAAAATCTTATAGCGCATTTAATGACTATATGAAGCTTTCTGACGACAAAACTGCAAACAGAATTTTTGGGCAATGGAAAAGAAAATCTAAAGATATGATGGAAAATCCGGAAAAATATAATTATACTCCTGAAGAAATAAATTTCTTTGCATATAGAATTAAAACGATAGAAGCTATAAAAAGAATTACTGATGACATAGCTAGGAGAGCTTTAGAGGCTGGAATACAAGTTCCTGGGATAAAGAAATTTTATATGCCATTTGTTATGGATAGAAAATTTAGAGAAGTTATATATAGTTCTATGCAATCACTTAACCAGAAAGTAACAAAAATAATGGGAGTCGAAGCATTCGGAACTAATGCTAAAAGAATATATGCATCGTTGACCCCAGAAAAAAGGGACGCTGTTAAAGCTGAAATTGCCGGATGGATAGATAGATTAAATAAATCAAAGGATAAATTTAAAAAAGGAACAGCTGCCACGTGGAAAGAAGCAGAAAGAGAGTTGAAGAAAATTCCTGGAAACGTTGGACCTATGCCAGAGCTAGATGTTTGGTTAGCAATGAATACTAGTCTTTTCAATGAAGGATTTAAAACTTATGGACACTTAGAAAAGAAGAGAACTCTTATGACCTCTGGAGGAGGAAAAGATATAGATATTTTAGCTGCTGCCCAAACAAAGAAAATGGACTTATTAGACAAAAATGCACTAACTCTTTTTACAGACTATGCATTGGGTGCAAACAAGAGAATTGAGCTTGTAAAGATGTTTGGTTTGGATGGAAAGCTTGTTGATAAATTAATGGACCTTATACCTGACGAAGATATCTTACCAGGACCAGTTGCTCAATTATTTAAAAATCAAGCAGATACTGCTGCTGAAAGAGCTGGAATTCCACCTATGTTTGTATCTAAACAAAAAGATGCTTTACAGGTAATAAAAGATTTAATTACAGGAGAAAGTCAGTATACTAGACACAATCAATTATCTTCCTTTAATCAAAAGGCTGCTGAATGGATTTTTACAACTAAGATATCTCTTGGTACGGCTATTTGGCAAAACTACTTTCAACCTCTCATATCTTTTGTTCCAGACTTAGGTATTTGGAGCGCTTCCAGAGGAACTAAAGGTTATTTCTTTGACCCCAAGATTAAAGATATGATTCAAAAGTCTGGTCCTACACAATTATCTCTTTTAGATGAATTGATTCCTGGAGCTAGAGCTCTTAGAATTAGTACTGAAAAGATTGTAAATCCAAAAGATTCTTTAGCACAAAGGGCTTTGCAAGAAGCTAGCTTTGAAAACTTTGCTCAAGCTGCAGGACAACCTTTCATGTTGGTTAATTTACAGAATAAAGTATTAGCTGCTGCTACTGCAGATGACTATATTAAAAAGATGACTAAATTGTTATCTGGGAAACAAACTGCGGCAGACAAACTAGAGTTAGCTATATCTCTTCCTACAGTTATGGATAAGGTTAAATACGCTAGAAACAAAGTGTCCTATAGGTTTGGATTAGACCCTGATATGCTTATAAAGCATTCAGACGCAATTCTTAGCGGAGTCTATAAGACTAAAGAAGAATTGGCAGTTGCAAGAAAACTGAGACAAGCATATGAATCATATGCTCAATGGACTCAGGCTGGTAGAGATTTTGGGTTAGATTCTTTCACGGTAAACGACCCTAATGCTAGAATGATTGGGCTTTTCAAAAGATGGGCAAAAAGCCAGGCATATATATTTAACGATATATATGAATTTGAAATGGCTAACGGTAATTATTTTATACCTTTGACATTAGCTGCAAACGGATTATTCGGAGGATATCTTGCTGGAAGAGCGATTGAATGGGTTAAAGACCAGTTTGCTGGAGAAAAAGAATATTTAGATAAGAAATATACAAATAGAATTGACTATAGAGGAAGACTACCTAAAATAAAAGATGTATATACTGGAAAAGATAAAATATTTATGGAAGACTTGAAGAATGCGATGGTTTCAGGAGGTCTTATAGGAATGGCTAGTGATATAACTTTAGGAGACGAGCCTTTTGATGCGTTAAAGTTTGCTGTTACACCAGCTGGGTGGAACGATTTCTGGCAAGCAAAAGAAGTTCTTGAGCTACTAGGAGAGACTCCTTCTAGAAACGATACAGATATAAACAGACAAGCTAGATATATTATGAAAGCCGCATCTCCATCGTTTGGAAATCTTTCAGCTCTTCTTTTTAGAAGAATAAATTATGACCCTTGGCATGCCCAAATAGAAGAGAATTGGAGAGAGTATGGAATTTCAGGTTTTGGGGCAACAGCCTTAAGAAAAGTAGTTGGAGAGAAAGGCGGTGAAGTTCCAGTGCAAGATGAGATAAATTTAATTAATCATCAAAGAAACAAAAAAATTACAGAACTAGTAGACTTAGCTTTTAGCACTGAATTTGGACCTAGGAAAGCAAACAAAGTAGAAAAAATGAGAAGTATTCTTGAAGAGTGGAACAACAGTGCTCAAGTTTATAAGTATTGGAATGGAGAGGGGCTTAACCCTTATGCTATATACCCATCTCTTGATATAGACCCAAAATTAGCTGAAAAATGGGTTAAAGATGTAAATGAAAATGAAGAAAAATACAGATTAAAACAAACAGATAGACAAAGAAAACAAAAAAGGCCTAAATTTTAAGGAGATTAGATATGCCAGATAAAGATATAAACAATAAAACATTAATGGACTACTTTGGAGAAAAGAGTTCAAGTTGGGATGAACAAGAAGATTTAATGGATTTAATTGGAGTTAATCCCGATACAAAACAACTTCTCAATACTATGTTATTGCTAGGAATTGACCCTGGCAAGAAGAAGAGTCTTGCTATGAAGGCTGGGAGCGCAGTAAAAAGAAGCGGAAAGAGTCTTATGGATATTTTTGACGAGATTCTTGGTAGAGGAAAAAAGTCTATGGATGAAGTAACCGCATACAAACCTCTTGACACATCTTATATAACAGGAAGGAATCCTAGCGCAGTAACAATGCAGGATGTTTTAGCTGGAAATAAAAAGGCTCTAGATATGCCAGCTTTTCAAAGAGAAGCTTTAGGACTTACTAAAAGAGTTAGTTCAGGTAAAGCTCCAGTAAAACCATATAGAGAAAGTGATAGGACTAGAGAAACATTGGCTTATTTAGAAAATTTCAAGAGATATTTGAGAGCAGAGACAAAAGGAATGAGGAAAGCTCGAGGAGCAGGAAGACTATCTGAAAAAGAATTACGTGAGAATGTCCTTAAGAAGAACCAGGCTGACCTAGCTAAGTTTATGGCAAATAAAGATATAAGACGTTTTAACATTAAGCATCCATTTATAGAAGACATTCCAGAGAGAAGTTTTCTTCCAGCTCTTATAAGACAACAAGGTGTATCTGGTCCTGGTATGCCTAGCAATCGAGCTACAAGTGATATAATGAAAACATTAGAATCAATATCTAAAATGTTTAGTAAGGGACCTTTTGATTAAAATGATTGATAATACCAACGTAGAAACAAAAAATAAAAAGATAGATACCTTACAATCTATACTTGACGCAGCTGGTTTTGTTCCAGGATATGGAGAACCTGCAGACGCAGCAAATGCAATTATTTCTTTGTTAAGAGGAAATAAAAAAGAGGCTGGATTATCTGCTCTTTCTATGGTTCCTTTTTTGGGTAGCGCAGCAAGTATTAAAAAGTTAGACCTAGGAGAAACGGGTAAAATATTAAAAAATAAAAAGAACGAAGAACTTGGTCAAGGTTGGTTTGAAGAAGCAATGGACACTGCTATGGAACAAAATCAAGATTTAACTCTTGGAAATATGGACTCAATATCAAAACTAATGTCTAGAATTAAATCAGAGACCTCATTACAAATGCTCAACGACCTGTTGCAGAGATTTGATTAAAAATGATTAATAAAGAAAATATAGAAACAAAAAATAAGCAAAAAACTTTATCTGACATCTTAAAAGGTGCAGATAATTTCTTGTTTAGGACTGCACCCGAATCTGTAATAGGTGGGATATCAAAAGGACTAGGTCTTGGAGTTGATATATTATCTGACTATGTTAAAAACCCTGTTCAAAATATTTCTTTTGATGCAGCTACGTTAGGGTTAGGTAAAGGTTTAAAAGGTATTGGTTTGGCTGCGGGATTATTAAAGCCGACTGTTTCAAAAGGTTCAATATCATTATTTAGAGGAGACGAACGAACTTTGCCTACAAGAACAGAAATGGAAAAATTGATTAAAAAAGGGAAACGTGTTGGTGGTGGTAAAAAAATATTTTCGTCACACGAAATGGGAAAATATCCAGACGTTCTTTATACTTCACTTTCTCCATCATATGCAGAAAGATATGCTTCAGGCTTCACTCTTAAAGGGTCCGGCAATCTTCCTGGAACTGTGTCAAAATTTCAAGTTCCTTATGAATATTTCTATAGTCAAAATAAGAATGTTACTCCAAGACTTCTTAAAGCTTACGAAGAAGCAAGAAGTAAATCTAAATATTCTTCAAACAGTTCAGATTATCTTATGAGAATAAACGAAAGAGAACTTATGAAAAAGTACGGAAAAGTATTGCACGGGAATATAGGAGAATCTCGCTATCCCTCTCTTTCTGATATGGACGAGCTTACTAGAATTATATTAAAAAATCCAGAACAGATAACAACGGAAGGAACATATAGATTTAGAGATGGTATTCCTATAAAATTTTTACAAGACCTGGAATTTGTTCCTGGTCTTAATACAAGTCAAAGAACAGTAGATTATTTAAACAACCCTAAAAGAATACAAGAAACAATTAAGTATTTAAAAGGTCTTTATAAGTAATTAAAATGGAACGTCTGGCATTGTTTTTGCGACGCTCATTTCAGCTTCTTCCACAGTATCATACAACGTACAACAATCTGGTGAGAATCCAACCGTTGCTTTCCCAGTTGACCCATACCTATTTTTAGCTACAACAATATCCAAACCAAACTTTCCGTGTTTTGCATTTTCAAAATTAACTGTCCAAGGATAGTGAGTAAATGCAACAATCTCTGCGTCTTGTTCTAAATTACCTGATTCGGCAAGGTCACTAAGTTTAGGAATACGTTCTGTTCTGTATTCTATATTACGATTTAATTGTGAAACTAGTATTACAGACATTTCTTCTGATTTACATAACCACTTATATCTTCTTGAAGTATCACCTATTTTTAATCTTAAATCTCTCATATCATTACTTGGATACTCAATAAGTCCTATATGGTCATCAATGACTACATCAGGTTTTATACGTCGTATCTCTCTAAAAGTTCCCTCTAAATTACGAATGTTGTCAAACATAAATAGTTTGTCAGTATACCTTTCTTTAATAATATTTAAACTTTTTTCAATTTCTGATTTACTAGTGACTGCGTTATGTCTTAACATATGATATGTTATACCTTCAGATTCCATAGCAATAAATTTTTTCATCATTTCAGTATTAGGCATTTCCCTATTAAACATAATAACTTTTTTTCCAGACAACACAAGGTTTCTAGCTATGTTTGCAACAGTTGTGGTCTTTGCATTACCAGGTCTGCCAGCAAAGATAGTTATTTCTCCTTTAGTCATTCCTGATATTATATTGTCTATAGGACCAAATCCAGTAGTAGTTAGATTTCTCTTGCTAAACAAGGAATCTTTCGTCATAGACAATAAAGTGTCTAAGTCAAATTTTTGTCCAGGTTCAAGATTAAGCAAAGAGCTAGCAGTGTCGTGAACATTAACTAAAAGACTGCTTATATCATTCGTGTTATCTGATGCTTTATTAGCAATTTCTTGAGATTGTCTTATAAGCTTTCTTCTCAACCAATCAGAATGAACTTGCTTTGCATAAGACTCTACATTTGCAGTGGTAGGAACAGAGTCTGATAATCCAGTAACATAGTAAGTAATCCCTTTTACCTTGCTTGATATATTTACTACGTCTACTGGTATATTCTCAGACTTTAGCTCTATTATTGCATTCCATATAGTTTGATGTTTCTCTATATAAAAAGCGTCTTTTTCTATTATATAGTCTTTTACTACATCTAAACATTTTTCATCTGATAGTATAGAACCCAATACTGCTCTTTCAGCATCTTCGTTGAATATTCCTAGTCCCTGCATTTATGACAAACTCCTTTCACCATAGGTATTGTTTTATATACAGATTGGTCCAAGTATCCAGGAGCTTGCTTGTTATTGTCCTGAACTTCAATTGCCCAAGCTTTTTTACAGATAGGACATCTAGTTGGAACTCTAACCATAGAAACTTTCTCGTATCCAGGGTTAACTCTCTGTGAAGAAAAATAAGGATTCCTTTTCCCTTTGACATATAAATTTAATATGTCCTTATCAAACCAATCTTCATAGTTTTCAGGGTCTGTAAGTTTCATATAGTTGTAAAAAGTTTCAAACTCTGTTTTTTCGCGTTCGAACTCATCTGGTGACTTATAAGTAAAGACACTTCTCATAACACTCTCCTTTTTTGTATTTTACTTTGCTTGAAAGGTAAGCTGGATTAATTCTAACAAATCTTTGTATCGAATAGTGGCATATATATCTCCTCTATCTTGCTTGATAAGAGTAATGTCGCATTCTTCGGGAGGTAAAAGATAACTAGCTATAGACTTTCTTACTTTACACTGAACTTTCATATCTCTAGATACGTTTTCATTCAGAAGGTAATCTATTACCAAATCTACTTCTTGATGTAACCCGATACTTCTACCGTCGCTACCCCAAGCTCTTTTCGCATTGAATCCGTGTTGCTCTGCTATGTCAACACACTCTCTTTCAAAGCGATTCCCTTTTGCTTTTGATTTACTTGCCATGTCGTAATTTAATAATTTGTTCTTATTATAGTCAACTTATTTCAAATTCTTTAATTTTTCTATATCAAATCTTTCTGCGGTTCTCCTAACAAATTCGTCGAAAACCATAAATGTCTCTTTCCACTCTCCATTGTAATATACTTTAGTAACTACAGTATTAGCCAACATTATAGATTGCTCCGAACTTGTACTGTGAGTAGCTATAACTCCAAGAGATACTTTCCTTGTAGCTCTCCAGTTATCTACAATTCTTTCTATAACCAACCTTTGTCCCGTTGGAAAAGGCGCGTCATCTTTTTTACAGTCTCCTATTAATAGGAATTTATTGCCCACTTCAAAACAAAAGTCAATATCAGTAGGCGAAACAAGCCCATTTTGCAATCCATCAAATATTATTGGTTGTTTGAATCTTTTCTCGTATAAAATTGGTCTTTTCATTTTTTTTCCTCAAGAGAATGCCTCTCTAATCGATTATAATTACATTTGCGACATAACTGTCGTCGAACCTAACAAACGTCCATAGACAGGCAATCTCGTTGTTTATTTTAATTTAATGCTCTTTTTTGAGGGAAAATATGATTTTTTTCACAATCTATCCAATAATACGTAAAATCTATCGCGTCGCTAACAATACTAATATTATATCCTTCATCAATCATTTTAGAAATTACGTTTCTAGTAAAAGACGGAAACGATTTGTATCTAACAAAACATTCAGCTGTTGATGTAATCCCGTGAAGCTGTATTCTCTCTCTTATCATTTTTTCTTTTTTGCTCATCTGATATCTCCCTATATCTTTTTCTCAATATGTGGACAAGATATTTTTCTTCTCGCCCACATATATCGTCTACTGATTTTCGCCCTATCTTGCTAAGGCGCTTTGTAACTAGAACTTCAGTTATACCTTTTTGATATCCCATAAGTTCTTGAAATGACAGCATTATGCTATTCCATTTAGAAATATCCATTAGTCGCAATTATCGCAATATCCAGGACCAAGAGTTTTTTTAGCATCATTCAACATATCGTCAACTTCTAGCGTTACACCCTCTTCGTTCTTTAGGAATTGAGATTGGAATTGAGACTTAATAGACGTTCTTAAATTAGAACATATTTCATCTTCTCCCTCACACCTATGCTGTTCAATCATCTCTATCAAAGACATTAATTGCTCTTCGTCTAACTTAATTAAATATTCCATTAGAACGGCAATTCGTCTTCTTTTAACGGCTTATCAACTGCTCTATTAGATTTGAAAACATTGATAGCAATTGGAGTTACTCTTTCTTCTCCAGATTGGTCAGTCCATTTGTCGTGGACAACTTTAATAGTTACCGCATTTCCTGCAATATCAGATTCCATAACCATAGGTAGAAGATATCTTCCCTGGTCGTCTTTCTTCATCTCAAATCCGCAAGCTTCGGCAAATATCATATACCCTTTATTATTTCCTTGATTATCTTCAAGTTTAGGATATTTTGTTTTGTCTGGAGCTTTAAATCTAAAGTATCCTTTAGATTTTACTTCCCTACCCTTTAAGTCAGGGTATCTTTTGTCGTCTAGTTTATAGCTAGCTTCAAATATATCGCTAATATACTGATTCTTAACGACGATATCTTTCTTGATAGTTAGCTTACTGACTGTAGCTTCATATGTTCCCTCTTCAATAGTAGCAAACTTCTTACCACTTGTATCGTCTGAAGGATTATAATAAGCAACATTGTTATCTATGTCGTTTAAGACATCTGATACATTACTCATCTTTAGACTCCTCTATTTTTAATTTAGACACTACCTTTTCATAGTTGTCTTTGTTTATTTTACCAGAAATCAAAGCAGCTTCTACTTTCTCTGCTTCTTGTACGTCTAGTTGTGACATAATAAGCAACATATTATCGTATTGATTCTGACTTAAAGCATTATCAATATACTGTTTCCTATATACGTCGTCTGCAACATTACACAATCTGTTAACTGCGACTTTAAATGCGTCTGAATTTGCGGCTTTTAGGTCATTACCTAAGTCTACATATCCAGAACCACTTCTAGCCTGCGCTATCCTATGTGCTGCTACTGAGTCAAAACTACGTGGAATACCTTCGTCCATAATCTTTAGACGTCCGTGAACAACAATAGCCTTGTCTCCAAGTGTTTCATACTTTATTACTTCCCAAGACCAGATAGGATAATGTTGGTTTAAACGCCAACGCATATATCCTTCATCTACATAATCAAAACCATTTCTACTTTTAACTACGTCTTGAGGAGTAGGTGCTTCTGAAACGTTTTGGTGTTTTGCAATCAAAGAAGTTTCTTCGTATATTTCGTGTCCATTTGACATTTGTAACGCTTCTATTTCTTGTGCTTGTAAATCCAATTCACTCATTTTACCCATTTATACTCCCATTATTATATGGACATTTATGTCTAACCTCACAATAAGATTGACATTTACGTCCGTTCCAAGTTTCTTCATCGGTGCATTTTTGTGGCAAATTATCAGTTTCAATAGCGTGCACTAAGTTATCTCTTGCCTTCAAGAATTTATTCTCCAAGACTTGATTGTCATATAAAGGAACTTTAATAAGATAAATGTTTTTATCTAGTCCTCTATCCTGTGCCACTCTAATACCGCCGTCTCTAAGTGTTACTTGTATATACATTTTATCTACTTCATAACCACTCTTTTCAAGGAGGTATCTATACCAATTTACTTGCCAACCCCAATCACCGAAATCTGCTAGGCCTTCATCTCTATACCACTGCTTGACCTTTTTCGGAGAACCTTTCTTTCCCCATTTACCCGATATTTTATATCTTGCTCCACTAGGGTCATCTACTAATCTATAGTTCATACCCAATAATTGAGAACATTTATAAGAACCTGTATTCTTATAGTCTATTAGAGTCTTTGTATCTTTATCATACAAGTCTGCAATCCCAGTAATATCAAACTCTTCAAGAGTTTCTTCTAATAAATGTCTGTCGTCTTCGTGTTGTTCTAGTCTCGCGTGATGCATAGTTCCAGCCAACGAAAAGGCTCTTTCTTGAGGGTCAATATAATAATCTTTCCTCCTCTTAAGATATGCCTCACACGTTCCAATTAATAATTCAGTAGTTG
>Ga0080013_1003488_pt1 | contig 16502 bp, 22 predicted proteins | sample ETNvirenome_6_85_FD_69236 | JGI IMG/M metagenome (GOLD analysis project Ga0080013, IMG submission 69236) | Marine viral communities from the Pacific Ocean - ETNP_6_85 (SPADES assembly) (version 2) | ecosystem: Environmental > Aquatic > Marine > Oceanic | place: Pacific Ocean | collected 2013-06-19 | reverse complement strand
GCCTGCGTCTACGTCTCCTCCGCCGGCTGCTCTTACAGCATCTGCTGTAAATACAAATTCGTTTTTACTTAATCGTGCTGGGACATCATCTGCTTTTTCTTTAGCCCCTAGAGGTACAAATCCTCCACCTCTTAAATCCATTTCCATTCCACCGAGACTCATTAAGCCTCCTTCGTTAGCTCCAATCCTTCCGCCTTGAGCTTCATTTACTCTATGCTGATCCACAAATTCATCAAAATCTACAAATTCTTGTCCCAATGCAATTTGTTTTACTTTATATTTATTATAAATTTTTCTCCATTCTGCATCATCTCCTCCTTCAGAATACCCAATCCTTCCGCCTTTAGCCGCGCCTTCTGTTGCAGCGTACGTCAATGCCATTTCTTCTGGTGAATATTTTCTAGCTGAGGCTTCAGGTAAAAAATTTAATCCGATTGCTTGTCCTTGTTTTTCATCTGTGATGTTGGCGAGTTTTGCAATGTCCTGAAGATTGATCCCTGCTCCACGGCTCATGGCTCCTCCTTCAAGTTGTTGTTCTGGTTTAGCAAACGCGCCGGCAACTAAACTAGCTGCGGGGATCGTCCATTCTGGTTTTTTCAGAATCTCTGATAATGTACCCCCGCCTTTGAATATATTTCCTATGTCAAATCCTTCACCACTTCCTATGCCTGGAATGCCATATTTTCCTCCGCCTAAACTATATAATCCATAAGCAGTTGCAGCTGCTGGCACAATATTCTTTTTAATGGGATCCATAATCTTTTTCTGGAACCATGATCCAATGCCATAGGCTTTTCGACCATCGGCTCCTGCGACTCCACCGTAAGCTCCACCCCATTTTTGAGCTTTGTCGTGCATATATTCATCTAATTGCATTTCTTCATCAGGAGTTAGTTCATGTAGAGGTTTTCCAAAAACGGATAAAGATATTTGATTTTTATCATCCATCGGATCGCTTGCTGAAGCCATCAGCATACCACCATCAGCCATCTGTGCTGGCATCATGGAACCTATACCTTGTTGAGTTTGCTGAGGTTGTTGACCTTGTTGCATCTGTTGTTGCAACATTTGTAAAACTTGTTTCCAGGCTCCACTTGAAAAGAACTGTTGAAAATTACCAAATTGCTGTTGAGCCTGAGGTGGGAGTTTATCCCACAGTTCTCTAGCAATCTTTTGTTCTTGGCCCTCATTACCTTTATAAGTAATATCAGGGGCACCTGCTTCTAATGTTTCTGTAAATTGTTCTTCTAATAAAGCCATAATAATCTCAATGTAGTTGTAATAAAGGCAGGAATTTCACCTGGAACTTCCAGTATTACTTTGTTTTTGCGAATAAATCAAGACTTGGTATTTGAATCTTTACATCTACTTTGATGTCTTTAGGGTCAATTCCCAAGGCTTTCCACTCAGCTTCGTCCTTATAAACCACGCCTGTCGTACGATGAGTTATAATCGTTTTAGACTTAGCATTAATTACAGGGATGTCTTTGCCTCCTATTTTAATGATCTCCTGTTTATCTTCTCCATTAATTGTTTGTGAACTCATAAGTTTTCCATCCTTTCCTGGCATATTTATTATGTTGTTACCTCTCTTGGTTTAACTTCCATGATCGAGGCGATGACATGAAGTTCATTAGCATCCCCAGCTTGTACTTTTAAAACTTCACTTTCTTGAAGAATAAGGGGCTTGTCTAATAATTCGGTTGTTGCGTTTGAATCAATCGATTTTAGATTGTATACTTTAAAAACATTTGACGCTGTATCGGTTATAGTCACAGTTAGTGTGCATGCTGAGCCAGCATCATTACAGGCTAATAAACTTTTTATGATTGCAGCCGATGCTGTAGGCACCGTATACAAAGTTGTATCATCGGTAGTGGTTAAATCTTTTTTCTTATTTATAAATGAATTTGCCATTATTCTAAAAACCAACCTTGAGCATTAATCTCATCTTTTAAATCTTGTTGGTATGTAGAATTAAGTTTATTAATAACTGCATCTAAATCTCTCACCTGAGACTGTGCTACATCCGAGTCATATTCTCTGCTGGCTCTTGTTAATGATTGTACTATGCTTGCCATTATACTTCTAATTCCTTTTGTAGTAGGTCATTCATTCTCTGTTCTTGTTCAGGAGTAAGAGGACCAAAAGTATCTTCCATTTCTTTTTGTCCTTTTAATACCTCTAACTCTGTTTTTTCTTGTCTATTTAATTTTACTTCTTGTACTAAATCATTACGTTGACCAGTTGAATTTACAGGTTTAATTTGATTTCTGTTGAACATCACATCAATAACTTCATCATAACCCATGTTGTTTAAGTCAGCTATCTTTTGAATTTCTTCAGAAGATCTACGAGGATAAACTGTTTCTATTCCTTCACCTTTAGGTTGTGGATTAAATAGATTCGATAGCAAAGTACTTTTAGTATCAGGATTTCCAAACAAAATATCTCTTATTGTTTCTTTTTCATCGGTTTGACTTGCTTGATATGCTCTTCGTCCGGCTGCTCCTCCAAAGATAGATCCTAGAAGCATTCCCCATGGTCCAAATAACATTGAGCCTAAACCTCCACCTAATTGAGAACCACCTACTGTTGAACCCCAGTTTCCTAAAAAATTCTTTATTCCACCCCCGATTCCACTCCCGACGTTAGGTCTCACAGGTGGTTTATTCCAATTAACATAGGACAGTGCTTTGTCATCATCTCCAGAATCACCAGAAGTAGATGAAGTTATTGGTTCTCCATAATATCCAGAACCTACATCAAATCTTGAATGTCCGTGATCAGAACCCTGATTGCCACCAGTATTAGAAGAAGTATTTTTATTACCTCCAGATGAAGTTGTACCTGGCGATCCCGCTCCTGGACTCCATCCTCCTGTTCCTGAATGTCTATCGGATCCTTTATAAAATCCTATTCTTCCACCTAAGGCTCTATGGATTCCACTACCATAGGTATCGGTCCAGTCACGAGCAATCTCTGGCTCGTTGGCCCATAAGTATCTTCTTTGTTTCTCTGATTTAAAAGGCATTATCTTCTTCCATCTGCTTGTGTATCAAGTCTAAACGTTCCTAACTTCCAAGTTTCGGATTGACCTGTGTTATCTATTTTTAGTTGTACAGCACGAGCACGCGCTCTGCAACTCTTATATGTGGTTGATGTGGTAATGGTAAAAGGTCCTAGTGAAGAACTTACATAACTATCGGTTGGATAGTTCTTTAAGTTTAACGTCACTCTAACATTTCCAGTCTGAGCTAAGAAATCAGGGATAAATCTACGAATAGACATAAGGTATTCCCCATCTCCTTTAAAGGTAATCCCTCTCTCTTTATCTTGTGTAATATCAAAATCTCCAGAAGAGATACTGGCCAGTACATTTGTTGTGGCTCCTGTTGATAACACTTGATCCGTTCCTTTTTCATGTTGGAAGAAAGTGGTTGCACCTTCATTATTTCCTACCACATACGTATCCATAGTGGATCCGACATCCGTATCCGGTGCATAAGCAGTAGCATAAGGATTTCCAAAAACAGAAGAGTCAGACCATGTCGTTCGAGCAAAAGCAGTATTCGCATTACTCACCCAGATGGGTCTTTGTAATGTAGAATCTAAATAATTGTAAGAGACCATTCGGTTAACTTCTTCTGAAGAAGAGGTTGGATAAAACCACATGATTTCTCCAAAGAGGTTATTCAATCCACAGAAAATTAAATCTCTTGGACGTGTATTAATATCATCATAAACATAGTCTTCGACTAAGCATTGCATTGATTCTAGTTTACCGGTGTATCTAAAAAAACCATTCTCAGACATCCAATAAGCCGTACCATCTACTTCGATCGCCGCGTTCTTACCAATCAGTCCGCAGTTCGTTCCCACTTGTTCAAAGGAGAAAGTAAAGGGTTGACCTACATATCTCATGAGATAAAGCGCTGTGTCTGTCCAAACATAAAGAGCGTCTCGTCCTCGAAGGGAGCCCATGATCCGTGATCCGTCAGTCAATCTCTGTGTACCAGCGGTGTTGGTTGCTGTTGGAGTATACTCGGTTAAAGATTCTTGAGTTCCGAAACGAATAAACATAGGGTCTTGAGTCGTTGAATCTTGAAGCGTGGTTTCTGTACCTAAAAAAACTAAGTGTCTGTCCGGTGTTGATACAATCATGTGTCTTGATTTAGTTGGAACCTGAGTTCCACTAATAGCCGTGGCGCGTGTTGAAGTGGCCGCGGTTAATGAAGAATCCCATTCGAAACATCTACCATTATAAATCATGGCAATGACGGTCTGACCAAAACTATCAATGACCCAGAGCCCCGGATCAACGGTAAAGTCAGCACCTGAGGCTTTGCCCCATCCAAAATAAGCTGTTGTATTGGTTACCGTCGCGCCGTCAGAATGAGAAGCGGCTGTAGTTCCTCGTACTTCTCTTGCTCCTCCACTTAAAACATTGGTTGTGGTGTTATTAGAGGTGAAACTAATTTCTTCAGTTCCAATTAAAATATAACCTGGACTTGATACACTGACATCAGTTGGAAATTGAGAAGAGTCCGCCAATGTAATTGTAGTTACGGCATCATTAATCGCTCCATCTAAAGTTGATGTAACAGCCGGTGTTGCAGTTCCAGACCATTGTCCAGTTCCAAATCCATGACCCGCAGCCTGTTGAACAGGACCCACAGGATAATAAACTTGAATTCTAATACCTCCTGAAGTTGAAGCTCCTGATCCTCCCTCATTGGCATCCATGGTAATGGTAAAAGTTGTAGACGTTGGTACAGTTTGCACCATAAATTTTTTATCATTAAAATCATCGGCGTCATAATTTGAATCAGTGATAGTTGTAAAATTATCAAAGAGAACAATATCTCCTTGACTTAATCCTAAATTGGTTGAAGTCGTAATGGTAACAGTTGGTGATCCATTCGTTGTACTGAAAGCATTGGTTTCAGTGGTAGTTGATTTAATAGGATGAATATCGTAGAAGGCTCCTCCACTGTAGGCATATAAAATTCTGTTAGTTCCAATAATAGCGTATTTGGTACCCGCATTATTTACAACGTGATGTTGAGCTCTTGCGGCTCCCACTAGGGTATCATCACCCAGTTGTTCCCAACCGCCAATTTTTTCAGGGGTTCCATATCTAAAGCGTACGTTTTCGCCGCCCTGCCATTGAAACTCTCCTCCCGTAGGAGTAACTTGTTTATTGAACCCGGGTAAAAAGCCTATTTTTTGTAACATAGAAATTCCGTTTCTGTTACAAATATACTATATTTTTGAGGATATCAACTACTTAGGGATAGAGATGTTCCACTCTAATTCAGTCATCAATTTTTCAAGATATACGATCTTAAGGCGATGTTTCTTTACATATCGACAGATCTCAGGGATATCCAAGATAAGCCACGCATTCTCTGTTTCAAAAACCATTTTATCAGCATTACTTGAAGTGCGGCCTTTCTTTCCCAATAACCCATTAGGGAGATTAAACATGTTTCTTACGTCAAATTTTAAATATTGATTAGACCTCTTTTTTAAAACCCCTCCAATATTCCAATGTTCTTTTTTGGTAGGATATTTAATATGGGTTAATTGTTTAGCAAATCGCTCAACAATTATTTCCATCTAGGACCAAAAGTAAAAATAGCAAGTGTCTTTCTTTCTCCCTTAGTCACCTTTTTTACTCTATGATTTAAGAAAGATTTAAACATCAATACATCTCCGGGCTTATTGTAGCTTTCGACAGTATGGGTAATGGCATTAAAAATTTCAAACTTGCCTCCCTGATAATGTTTTTCTGAAAGATTAATTAAAACGGTAAACTTCATATCCATGTCTATTGCGGTACACTGATCATAATGCCATCCGTAATGATCTTTAGTTTTTGAAGAATAAATATTATAGTTACACATGAATTTAGATGGAAAAGGATGAAGGTGAAATTCAAAATGTTCTTGATTAATCAAATGAACAGCATCTTCTAGTTTCCATAATAATGGTCTTATTTTATTCCATTGAATCTGTTTAGTCGTTAAAAATTTTCTAGAGACGCCCTTTTTATTACGCGCTGCGAAACGCGGGGGCTCGTCCTGATCTAAATTAGTTTCAATAAATCGATTAATCTTATATATTTCTTCTTTAGAAAAAAAGTTTTCCCATACCCAATAATCAAAACGATTAAATTTCATCCGCAATACTCCACCCATCCCGTCAAAATAAATTTATCATTTGAAAGAGGGGGATTACCACGATGAAGATGAGTGTAATTGGCAGGCCAAATTAAAAGAGTATTTCTCTTCGGCTTGAATCTACATTTCTGATATAAAAATTCTGTCTCGCCACCTTCTTCAACATCATTGAGATAAACCATAAAAGCCATCAATCGATTACGATTTCCCATCCTATCGTGTTCAACATGCCAGTTATGATAGCCCTCCCCTGGAGATGTTTTTTGAATCTTCATATCAAAAATAGTATGACGATTAATTCGTTTTAATATAGAATAATGTTGAGTGTAAAGAGGATAAATTTTAGTAAAAAAGAAGTCTACAAAAGGTTTATTGGTATAGTTAAGCCCTAGATAAAAATGTGAACTAATCATATCAACAGAGTGATCAGAAAGTATGTGAGCATCAATGTCTCGCCTGGGCAATACGATCCCTTGGGCTTCAGCATAATGATATTCTTTTAAATATTTGTCGATTAACCTATCATCAACATAATTCTCAAAAACGCCGATATGATCTTCCCTAATTTTGAAACTTTTCATATGTCTTTATTGACTTTATATATAGAATATCTTAAAAGGAAAGTAAAGATATAAATGAAAAAGAATAAACCCGTTTTTGCCACAACAGATCAAACAGTAGTTCCTTTGTTCTCTAAAGTATTTTATTTTAAAGTTTTAAAAGATCTAGATCTAAAGCGAATTTTAAAAATAGCTCAAAAACAAAAACTTGGAGAGGCAGGGATTCAAGGTCCACAAGATGTAGATAACATGTCTTTAGGTTCTGTAAATAAATCACTCCTACGCAGAAAAGAATTTAAATTTCTTAAAACTAGACTACTTGAGGAATTTAATTTTTTTAAAAATGAAGTGTTACGTTTTAACGATACTAAATTTGTAATTACTACTTCATGGTTAGCTAAAAGTCTTCCTGGTCAATCTTCTAATTATCATAATCATCAAAATTGTTATTATAGCGGGGTTCTATATTTTCAAGTTAATGATAATACAGGAAAAATTAGTTTTGAGTCTTGGAACAACCATAGGTATCATCTCATTCCTTCTAATTTTAATATTTATAATTCCAGTGAATATACCTTTACTCCTCGTGACGGACTTTTAATTTTATTTCCTAGTGAAGTGGCACATAAAATTTTAAAAAATGAATCTTCTTCAGAGCGTTGGTCTTTAGCATTTAATGTAAATCCAACTGGGAAAATTGGTCCGAAAGAAGGGGATTCTTTTATTAATTTAAATATTCTTTAGTAGAACTTTTCATATTACCACACCCAGGAAACAAAAGAATAACGAGTGCCTTTAGTGATTGGCAGCACCCCATGAGGATAAAGAAAATTCGAAGGAAACATCAAGATATCCCCTGTCTTTAATTCAATTTTTTTATTCTCAAACATGACAAATTCTCCCCCTTCGAAGTTTTCATTTAAAACACCCACAATACTTAAAGTAGGAATGCCTCGACGCTTTCCATCAAACATAGTGTGAATATGATCACAATGAAGCTGCATGTTATTATGTTTGTCATAGCGATTAAATCGAATATCACTATAACCACTCCAAGAGTGATACCATTTAAAATTAATTTCTTTTATATAGTCTGAAATCACATTCCATAATTCTTTCATAATAAGGGAATAGGTTGTAATATGTGAATCGTAACTCACTTTTAATTCATGTTTCTTATCTCTGGAAGTAAAGCCCTCTTTGACATCATAATAACTATGTTGTTTCCAATCCTGTTTATTAAGTTTCTTTAATTCTTTAATTGTTTGTTCACAACACTCCTTGGATAAACGTTCACGGAAATTTTTAATATAATGATCTAGATCTTTATTCATAGTATTAATTCAGTAAGTGATCTAGTATCTCCCAATGTCCCTTTGACAAAAACATTAAAAGCAAGACTCACTCGACGGGTGGAGCTTTTTTTAAAATCTACGCAATGCACCAAAGAACTAGGGAAAAGAAAAATTAGTCCTGGTTTAACAGAAATCGTCCATGTCTGAGAATTATATATATTAAATTGATTTTTTTCAGGTTGAATCAATTCAAAAGAATTCGGTTTAAAAAATTTAATTTTGTCCATTAGATCCCCACTAATATACAAGACACCAGAAATAAAACTATTCGGGTGGCAATGAACATGGTGAAATTCTTTTTTCTCTGTATAGTTTAACCAGGATTGAGTAATATAGGGCTGAACTTTATGAGTAGCGGCTAGAACTTTTTGAAAATAATCTCTAACTGCATACTCCAACTGAGCTTTAAGGGGCTGAAAAACAGTTTCATTTAAAACATAACTATTATTTGATATTTTGTTTCCTTCAGATTTATGCGAGGCTTTTTTTGTTTTATTAACAAATGCTAATTCAGTTCGAGAAAACTCTCTATCCAATTCAGTTGTATACAAAGGAACAGGAAAGAGCGGTGTTAAGCGTGATTCTTTCATACGGGACTTTATAAGTGAAAAAAAAAGAAATGTCTAGGAATAAGCGGAAAAAAAATGTCTAGGAGAGCTTCCAGCCTTGAGTATTATCTGCTTGATAGGCCGCTTCATCCCAATAGTATCCTCTTTGAGGTGTTTCTTCGGGCCACGGATTAGGTGCTTCCCATCTACAACTGGATTCATTTAAAGTCCAACTTGGATAAGGTTGTGTTTCAATAAAAGCATCTCTACCCGCATCATAGGTATATCCTATGCCTGCGTGATTTTTCCTGAATGCTTTAGATTGATCTGCACTAGGAGTGTTACTATTAGGTTCATAATGGATTCCTCCACGTGTATTGTAAGATGTTTGTTTCCAAACATCACTAGTATTATAAAGTTTATTTAAGAAAAGTGCGCCCGCTTCTTCAGTTGGGGCTACATCATTATGAACTGAGACAGCTGCAACAACCTTGTTGGCGCCATCTAATTTGACAAAAGAAGCCATTATGCAGTGTAGCTCCCTGATGCTGTAAATTTAAGAATTGTATTTGCTCCACTTGTTGTTACTGTCGGACTTCCTGATGTTGTTCCAGAATACTTTGCAGTTGGCATACTTAAAATAACTACACCTTTTCCTCCACTAGCGTTTTGGCCTCCGCTGCCACCTCCAGTATTCGCTTGACCATCTGTTCCCGAATTTGGAAAGTGTCCGCCGCCAGGTCCATGACCACCAGCTCCGCCGCCACCTTGTCCTCCGTCTCCATTATTTCCTGGGCCAGCGTAAGTGGATCCTCCGCCGCCTCCAGCATAGAATGTAGGGGTTCCGGTAATTGAACTCGCAGTGCCATCTCCGCCATCTCCGCCGTAATTTGGATTCGCGGATGGTGAGCCATCTATACCTGCTTGTCCTTGTTGGCCGCCGCCACCGCCGCCGCCACCGTTAATATCGTTTGAACCGCCAGAGCTTGTGTTATTACCTTGGCCGCCATTAGCCCCTTGATCGGGTGTTGTATCGGGAGTATCTCCTTGTCCTCCAGGTCCATAACTACCATTTTGAAATCCTGATCCTCCACCGCCACCAGCGCCACCTTGGCCTCCAGTTCCGGTTAAGCCTGCGCCATTACCGCCACCTGCGGATTCAATTGTTGTAATATCGTCACCAGAAATACTGCTAGCTCCTCCCAGGGCTCCTGGGGCTCCTCCTGGAGCTCCGCCGTCTCCGACAGTTATGGTATAAGCTGTGCCACCGCTTACCGTTTGTGTGGATGTTCTAAAACCTCCACCGCCACCACCACCGGCGCCATTTGAGCCTGAACCGCCGCCACCAGCAACTATAAGAAAATCAACATCGTAAGTGGCTGCGCCACCTCCAGATCCAAAACCTAAAACTTGATAACCAAAAGACATGTCCTATTTCTCCTATCCGTCGTTAGCTTCGTCTGTAGTATAAAATAATTTAATTCCTAATACTCGTGCCTCACCGGTAAAAGAGTCACTACCGTCTGCTGCATCTCTATAAAGTTGAAAAAATGTTTGATCATCATCAGCTGGAGAGCCAGCAATTGTGATTGCGCTACTCTCAGCAGTCATTTGTACGTCTTCTACAGTTCCGATTCCAGCGTCTGTGACTTCTTGTGCCGTTCCAAAAGCTACATCCGCTGTGTCTCCTTCACTACAGCTTACACCTTGAAGACCAAAAATACAGTTTCCTGTATTTGTAGTACTTGGACTCCAAAAAACTTGATAAGTTACTGTTCCTAAATTCCATGATTTAGGCATCGCAATAGCGAACTGCACATATTGTGCTGTACTTGCATCAAAATCTACAACTTTTAATTCTGGTCGAGTTGCTGTTGTTTCAACTGATGCCGCGTCAGCAGGATTAGTTGTAGGAAGATAAAATGCCGTTGCAGGTATCCACATCGTTTCTTTTCCTGCAATTTTTACTGCTGCTGTTGCATCTGCTTGATCAGTAGCTTGAACCTCTCCTGTACCATTAGGAGAAAGAGTAATATTTCCATTAGCTGCATCTGTAATTGTAATCGTTCCAGAGTTTGTTCCTGAATTCGTATCTAAAACTAAATCATAAGCACCACGAGTTGTTAGTGTTGCATTAGCAGATCCTGTTCCAATAGCAATTTCTCCTGAACCTGCTGGTGCTAATCTTAAGTCAACGTTTGTTTCACCATTTGCAGCAATAATAGGACCTGCAGTCCCTGTTGCAGCATTCGTTATTTTAACTTCATTGACCGCAGAACTTGTAACTCCAAATGTTATTAATTCATTGGCATTACTATCTGCAATGTATTGCCCATCAGTAAAACTTAAAGCGACATCTTTTGATGCATCTATAATATCTGTACCATTGTGATAACAGAAAGTTGTTACTGGTGCGCTTGATTTATTTTGAGGAAGAGCTCTTAAAACTACTCCTGTTTGTGAAGTAACTTTAAAAGTTAATGAATAATTAGATCCACTTCTATTTGTTTTATCAACAACTAAATAACCTTTTTCGATATTAGCTGCTGGTGAACCTGCTTGTGCTGGAACGTTAACGGTTCTATTTGCTGCTAAAGTTCCTGTAAATTCTAAAATATAATTTCTTGCGTTGGAGCTTGATCCACTTGACATAGCAAGTGTGACGTCAGCTGATGCCACGTCAATAGCAATATAACCCCATGTTTCTGCGATTAAGTCTAAGTTTGTATTTGTTTTTGTTCCCCATGTACCGGCGTTTTCGCCAGTTGCCTGAAGTTCAATTCCTAAATTATTATAACTCGAAGCCATTTATTTTTTCTCCTATGGTGCCGTTACGTCTGTATACGTCACATTACTGCCTGTGTCAATATCCGCATAACCAAAAATTCCGCCTCCACTTGCAGTCGTTAAATCAGCTACAGAAGCAGTTGCTGACACACCGGTTAGTCCCATCTGCATATCAGTTGGACTAATTGAGCCCACACTAGCGGTTGAAGATAGTCCTGTCAAGCCAATACTCATAGCCGCAGGGGTAATAGATCCTACACTAGCAGTCGCAGAAACTCCCGTAACATCAATTAATTCTACGCTTGCAACTGTAACATCTCCTACAGATGCTGTCGCTGAAACTCCACTAGGAAAATCAATCCATGCAAAACCAAATGAACCAACCGAAGCAGTTGCTGCCTGTCCGCCTAATCCTTGTGTATGATCGGCGCCATTATTAATAGATAAAGAACCTAAAGAAGCTGTTGAACTTAAACCGGTTGGTGTTTGAGTAGATGAATATTTAATATCGGGACTTCCAAGAGAAACTGTTGCTGAGACTCCAGTTAATCCCATTACATCGGCAACTTCTAAAATAAATTCGCCGCCCCATGAGCTTCCACCCCATGCGGGATAGCCCCATGTGATTGGACCAGATAAAGCACTTGCTGAAACTCCAGTTAGTGAAACTGTTAAAGTATCTGTACCCCAGACACCTTCACCCCATTTATCAGAACCCCAACCTACATTGGTATTACCAATTAAAGTTCCTAAAGATGCAGTTAACCCAAACCCTGTAACTGATTGAGTTATTGTATTTGATTGCCATGCATTTTGACCCCATGCTACTGCGGGATCATCGCCACCCCAAACCGAAGCCATAAGGATTTCCTCCTTACGCTATTCTTAGGATAGCGTCTGAAGCGTCAGCTGTTGGGAATTGAATTGTGAAAGTTCCGCTTGAAACTGTCTTATCTCCACCAAAGGCAACTGCACAAACCGAATCTGTTGTTGATGATCCTGTTCCAGTTGTTGTGTTGTAAATTAAACACGCATTGGCAGTAAATGAAGCACTTGTCCACGAGACATCCGCAAAATCACAATACGCTGTAGTTCCGCTTGAAGTTGGAGTTACGCTAGTTAGCGCTTTTCCTCCAGCTGTGTAAGCTGTTCCTGATGTATTTGTAATTTCGTTTCCTGTTGCGTAGTCAGTAGTTGCGGCTCCAAGAGTTGCAGAACTTGTGTACAATGCAATTTTGAATGTATCACCAGTAGATGCTGTGAAATTGTGTTCGCCTTTCAAAAGCTCTACTTTGAATGATGTACAAACTGCTGATGTATTAGCCATAATTTACTCCTTGTTATTGAGGCGGAGACTCGATTGGTATACGAACTGTTCCATCCGTATAATCATCTCTTCGTCTACGTCCAATTTGCATTGCTGCAAATTTCTCTATTTCCTGTTTATACTTGTTTTCGTACAGTGTCAACATATCTGTTGGACCTTTTAAGAAGCCATAAGTTTCTGCCAAACAACAGTATAATAGCCCTTGAGGGAAATTTAAACTAATATAATTAGTACCCGATCCCTCTAATATCGATTGTACTACGTTAAAATGAATCTGAAAGGCAAACGTAGCAGAAGGTGTTGGGGCTACCATAAATTTACCTGAAGTCGTATCTGAGAGTCCTGTAGCTCCTCCAAACTGAGCATAATATTTAGGTGTTCCTGTTGAAGTATTAGCTGGAACATATTCATTTAAAAATGTTTGATCTCTTTTTAAGAGCCATGTATTGTCTCCAGTAATAGTCCCATCCGTTGCGGTATAAACTTGGATTCCCCGAATAAATAAACATCCCGCAGGACAGTTATAAGTTTGTTGGCCTACAATTAAAGAGGCACTTTGTTGTTTACGATCTGCATCAATCGGCACATCGTACATAATTCTTTGTTGAGCATTTAAAATAATGTTTTCTAAAATATCATCTGTTAGAACTGTATCATCAACTTCAGTATAGTTCTTAATCATTGTTTTTAGAGTTGTTGCACTTATTCCTGACATATATTATCTCCTTATACTCTAGTAAAATTGTTTAGTGGGCTTATTACACAATTAAACCCGCCGCCTGTGTCTGTTGTACTGGCTGCTGATGGCAAAGTCAACGTAAAGCTATTATACTCACTAACAGTGCCTGTCCCTGCATAAGTAGGTGTAGTTTCTATTCTAGAAGCAATTTTAAAAGATCCATAACATTTAGCCAAAGCACCGTGACTCACTGCTGTCGTATTAGGAGGAGTAACTCCTCGGTAAGGAACATTCGTTCCTCGAGTACAACCCGTTAAAGTTTTTGTAGATATACCAGTATATTGAATAACTTCATTTTGAATAACACCATAAGTCGAAGAAGTCGAATCAGTATCTGGAGAAGAAATCATAACGTATCCAGAAGTTGGAAAACCTGTGACATCTGCTAATTCAATTGTATCTTGTGTTGCGTTAATACTTGGAGTGGTAGTTGTTTGTAATTGTAATCTATCAATGGAAACTCCACCAACCGGTTCTTTAACCTCTGTAAATCTAACATAGTCATTAACCTCTAAGCCACCAAATGGAAATTTAAAAGTTAAAGTAGTAGTGCCCGCTGTTGAAAAAGGATCATTAGGTAAAAAATCTTGAGTTGCAAATTCTGTTCTTGCCGCTCTTGGATGTTCTAATGCTTGCGGATCCGCTCCTCTAGGTTTAGGAAATAATTGTGGTTGCTTAGGTTCGTATTCTGACATGTGAACCCACATGCCTGTCCATTCTCTAACCATTTCCCTATAAGGGAAGGATAGTCCCGAACGATCAGAAATCATTAAGGAATATTTACCTTTAGAAAAAACTCCCATTATTTCCAACCCTTCTTAGCAATTTTAGGAAAACCTTTAATTAATCCACCTTCTTTTAAACCAGGTAATTTAGGTTGTGTGTAATCAGTTGTAAAACCTTTTCCATCTTTTTTTCTATACCATTTAGAAATTCTTTCTCCTGCTTCTTTTAATTTTTTCTTTTCTACCCCTGTTGGTCCTCTCCCTCTGTGAAGTGGTGTAGATAGTTCATCAACAGTTTCGTACGGACTTCCTTTAACAACAATAGGCTCACCCCATCTATTTGTTTTACCTACATTCTTTCCAGGTTTTATTTCTAAAGGAACTTTCACCTTCTTCTTAGATACCTTCTTAACTACCTTAGGTATTTTTTTAAGAATTCCTATGGCCATTATGTATATGCTGGATAGTATGTCTTAGGTGTAATGTATGTACTAGACGCTGATCCATCCTCTTTTAAAGCTCTTGCCAATTCATCTTCGTACAACATTTTTAATTCCTGGGTTCTTTGAGGAGCAAATTTTTGTGCTAAATAAAATGCTAGCCCAGCTGTCATACAAGGGACAAATCTATATGGAACATCAGTTGCATTCGTAAAAACGCCTGCATCTTGAATTCTTTTTGTAAAATAAATATGCAAGAAATTACTTGCTGCTGTTGAATTTGGTGTTGGGTAAATCGTTAATGTAACTTTATCAATAAATCTTTGTACCCAAAATTGAGAGGGTGTAGATTGAGTTAATTTGTTAGCAGTTCCTGCATAATCAGATCTATCAATCTTAGACATCGCTGTATCTGCTTCTGAAGTTGTACCTTTATTTGTTCTATAAGCACACTGAGTAATATCAGATAATCCATATGTGGCAGTATCTGTTGTTCCGCCAACTGTCGTTGCAGAAGTTCCATCGCCTGTGGCTCTATAAAAAATATATTCCGCTTGGCCTTGAACAAGATCAACGTTAGTATCTCCTACTTCCCAGTAGTGAATACCTCTATTACCCCATTCTTGAAATAGAATATTTAATGATCTACGTGCAGATTTTATTTGATTTCCTGAACTACCTACTAAGCCAATTCGTTCATAGGCATCAGTTATGATATCATCAATTGCGTACGTTTTATCAAACGTAACTGTGCCAGAAGTGGTATTTGCCATCTAGCCTCCTAACCGTAATAAACGGTTACATGCGTTGTTACTGCGTTCGTTACTTTTAAACTTGTGTCAACCTTAATTCCTGTTCCTGGTAACATTATGTTTCCATAGACAGGGGATTTATGGTCAGTCGTATTTGAAGCGGGAACATCAATAACCCATACCGCTGTTGTATCATCATTAACCGTTATAGTTCCTGCGCCGACATTAGTTGGTTGTGACCATGATACTCCTAAAACTCTAGCCGGACCATCAAATACAGTCGTCGTAGAAGTTGACGTAATATTTTTTGTTTTTATATCTACTGGATATGTGCTCATATTTTTCTCCTTAGTCGTGAGCTCCCGAAGGAGCTCACAGTTTATCTATTAAGCCTCTTTAGCCCAAGTACCTTGAGCCTCAACTACTGTCCAATGGGCAGTAGAATTTAAAGATGCTATTTTTACAAAATCCCCAACTTTTGATGTTGCTTTTGTATTAATTACATCTTTATCGTCTGTTAAAGATCCTGCATACAAAATACCATCATTAGCATTAGGACTGATAGTAAGAGTGTTAGTTCCATCAGCTGCAGTATTGACAAATGTAAATACATTTCCAATTGCAATTGCTGGGAGAGTAAACACAACTCCATCAGTTTTTGATGTAAAGGTTTGTCCTGAATCAGTAGTAATAACGACAGTGTAATTGGATTCTTTTGGTGTAATATTATATCCAGTTACGCCTGCTTCGTTTTTCTTACCAACTAAAACGGGTCCTCTAAATAGTGTGGTTGCCATGATTATAATCCTCCTAGATTATTTGAATGTAGTCTCTAGGTCGTCGACTATACTCGTCTACATTCGTTAATTTAATTGTATAGTAATTTAGATATAGCGTAGATTTACGCAGAGTGCAAGCGATACTGTGGTCGAAAATACTTTCTAGTATGTAGCGTTTTATCTAAGTGGCTACTGACACTTCAGGCCTTGAGCTAGCGATCTTAATTTTAAGATCTTCTAATCGAGCTTCTTCTAATTTGATCTGCGTAATAATTTCTTTAATCGCATGATCAATCTTAGTCATT
>Ga0080013_1003485_pt1 | contig 16551 bp, 52 predicted proteins | sample ETNvirenome_6_85_FD_69236 | JGI IMG/M metagenome (GOLD analysis project Ga0080013, IMG submission 69236) | Marine viral communities from the Pacific Ocean - ETNP_6_85 (SPADES assembly) (version 2) | ecosystem: Environmental > Aquatic > Marine > Oceanic | place: Pacific Ocean | collected 2013-06-19 | reverse complement strand
GTATCATACAGACTATGAAAACAACCCCAATGGATACCCTTGGTATGTTTGGGTAAATGGAAGAGTTAACTATTATCAAACAAAACATCTGGAGTTGGCATGAAAGTCGGTGATTTAGTTAAGGTTAAAGTCCCTCGGACCAACGCCCACCGAGCCGCTGTTTGGTTAGTCCTTGATTTTAAAGGACTTACTATTCTAGCGCAGAACATAAAAACTGCTAAGAAGGGATGGTTAAGAGCAGAATCATTTAAGGTTATATCATGAAAGTCGGTGATTTAGTTAGCTATTATAACTGCGATGCCGCGACATATGTCGCCGTTGTTCTATGGATAAATGAAGCTGGCGGCACCGTCAAAGTCCTTCTAACTAATGGTAAAATTGGCTGGTTAGTCAAGAGTGGATGCGAGGTTGTATAATGAAAGTAGGTGATTTAGTTAAGTTTGTTCCGTATAAAGGCAGCGATGGCTTTAAGGATAAGAAAGACAGAGGAGTCGGTATCATAACAGAGGCGGAATTAATCAATGATTACACTGGGGCAACGAGGTATATTGTTCGTTGGACTAAGTGGTCCGACCAGACACGGTTCCATTGGATTTGCAAGTCTTATTTAGAGGTTATAGGATGAATGTCGGAGACTTAGTTAGAGATATACGCTGTGGAACTCTGTGTGTTGTTAAAAGGATTGGCCCAAGTTATATGGTTGTCTGGTCTTTTTCAGGGAATGAGGAAGTTGCCATTAGTATTGATAACTTGGAGTGGGTATGAAAGTCGGAGATTTAGTTAGATGCCCAGCGGTGCCTGGTTGGGGTGAGGCTTATGTTGGCCTAATCATTGGCGTTTATGGACACAAGGTTGCAGTTCTCGGCGGCGTGCGCGAGAAAGAGATATGGGATATGTGTGATATTCGGGCGTTAGGAGAGGTAGAATGAGTTTACCACAAGTGGGCGATCTTGTTCGCCTTATCAACAACGCTGCCGGCGTGCCTTATGAAAAGTTGCTTGGTATGGTGGTAGGCTATGAAACAAAAGGGACAATGGCCGGTAGAACACGAGTTGTTTGGGTTGGCACTGGTAGCCCCGCTGCTGACGGCGAGATATTGTGCTATTCTCCCAATAGGTTACAGGTTGTAAAATGAAAGTAGGTGATTTAGTTAAGGCGACAAACTGTGATTGGCCGATCGGCATAGTCATTGATATCAATAAGCAAGTTGAGAAACGACATAGCCCGTTAGCGGGTGATATTGTTGTTTATTGGCCTGAGATGGGTATGAAATCCGTTGAATTTTGGGACTGTTTGAGGTTGGTGAAATGAAAGTCGGTGATTTGGTAAAAATAAAGGCAGGTTATTCGCCTGTCGGCATAGTCGTTGGATTTTTTGATGATTCCGCTGCTCTTGGGCCGCGACCGCCCAAAAAAGTCCGTGTTCATTGGACGGATGTGGGCTACACCCGCGAACGTCCAGAGGATTTGGTGATTCTAAATGCAAGCAGGTGATTTAGTTATGCTTTCGGCATATGGTAAAAAACTTAAAACAAATAAGCCTGTGGGGCGAGAAGAGTTGGGAATCATTGTGGGAAAGCTCAACCTCGGATTTATTATTAGATGGTCTGAGTATGGCAAGTCTCGCTATGGAAAAACCTATGTTCCCCTGCACTTCCGTAACGAATTGAAGTATGCCAAATGAATATTAAAGTCGGTGACTTAGTAAGGGTTATCAAGTCAGGTGAAGTTCTTGTTTATCTTGGCAAAGACGATGATTGTTATCAGTTTTGGCATCATAAATGGGAAATGTGTTGGTACCACCTTGATACATTTCCACCGGATAAATGGGAAGTTATAGGATGAAGTTCAAAGTAGGTGATTTAGTTAGAAATACTCTCAAAGACCGCGTACTCCATGCGGTCAGTCGTCGCGATGAAGGTCTTGGAATTGTTTTACAAATTGACCAACATCGAGTTGGTGGCGGAGGCAAATACCAGCAAATTAAAGTAGCAACAGCACAAGGCATTACCTATTGGTGGCCGGCAGTTACGGAGTTAGTAGATGAAAGTCGGTGATATGGTTGAGTTTCGTGGTTTTTGTGGGCTGATACTGAAGATTGGCGAAAATGAGAGAGAAAACAAAGTGTTCGTCGGCTGGTTGGGCTTTGAGCCAGAGTGGGAAAGCACTCACTTATTGGAGGTTCTGTAATGAAAGTCGGTGATTTAGTTAGGTATCAGGCAGCCGGCGGCTACGTCTTCTATGGCGCGCCGTGGCCCATAGGCATTGTTCTATGGATAAATGAAGCTGGCGGCACCGTCAAAGTCTTAACTAATGGTAAAATTGGATGGTTAGTCAAGAGTGGTTGTGAGGTGGTGTCATCATGAAAGTCGGTGATTTCAAAGAGACAAAAAAAAGAAGTTTCCTTAAAACTTTTGTTTGGAGAATTATAGCCATATTAAACAGCTTTACAATACTGACATTGAGCTTAACAGACAAGCCCTTGGAAAATGCACTGATTATGAACTTATCTGGTTTTGTCATTTATTTCTCTTATGAAAGACTTTGCAACAAAATCTCATGGGGAAAAGAAAATGAAAGTAGGTGATTTGATAAAATTGGCCGACAACGGCATCCCCCCCGCCGATATTGGCTTAGTTGTTGAAATCCTTCAGCGACTGGGCCGTCGAAGGTTCAAGATTAAATGGGTGGATGATGGTTCTTATAGTATTGAAATAAAAAAGGATTTGGTGGTCATAAATGAAAGTCGGTGACTTGGTTAGGATTAAGAAGGACAATTGGGCGACATCAAGCAAATATAAAGGCCGTTGGGGGCGATTAGCCATTGTTGTTGATGGCGATCCAAAGTGGGCCGATGCCAATCGCGAAACTAGGGTCTACAGGTTCCGCGATGGTGCCATATTGCGGTTTCTAACCAAGGAGTTGGAGGTTGTGTAATGAAAGTCGGTGATTTAGTTAAGGTATGCGGCGACTGCGTTGGAATTATTGTGGCAAAGAACAGGAAAGAAGCTGGTGAATTGAGAAAATATTTTCCAATGAGATACGAAGGCTTTCGAGCATTTGTTGTTTATAAGGATGAACGTCTAAGGGAGCGATGGGGTGAACATTGATGATCGACAAAAAAGACGAATACGGCTCTCTGGAACAACTAAAACACATGCTTGATACCATGGTGTTTCAAGGCGAGAAAGAAGAACTTAAACTATTGATAGACGATCTTGAGTATTCTGCAAACATGTATCGCCGCCGAGCGCACATTTGTCGTAGGACTGAGAAAGAAGCTTATTGGAACGAAAAGGCAAGCATCCTTGATGACATTGCTTTGGAATATTTAACCGGACTGGAGAACTAAGATGGGACGCTTCGCGGAGTTGGCATGAAAGTCGGAGATTTAGTTAGATGCCCAGCGGTGCCTGGTTGGGGTGAGGCTTATGTTGGCCTAATCATTGGCGTTTATGGACACAAGGTTGCAGTTCTCGGCGGCGTGCGCGAGAAAGAGATATGGGATATGTGTGATATTCGGGCGTTAGGAGAGGTAGAATGAGTTTACCACAAGTGGGCGATCTTGTTCGCCTTATCAACAACGCTGCCGGCGTGCCTTATGAGAAATTGCTTGGCATCGTGTTAGGCTATGAAACAAAAGGGGCTTTGTCAGGTAGAGCGAAAGTTATTTGGGTTGGCACTGGTAGCCCCGCTGCTGACGGCGAGATATTGTGCTATTCTCCCAATAGGTTACAGGTTGTAGAATGAAAGTCGGTGATTTAGTTAGGTTAAGGATAGGTCATCGGTCCTACGACAAATGTGCGCTCGATTTCAAGCACTATAGCAGCCAACTTGCTGTTATTATTCGGCATAATGAAGCGGCTTGTAACCCTTGGAAAGTAAAGGTTATAAACGACAGGGAGATTTGGTTGAAATCCTATGAGTTGGAGAAGCTGTGAAAGTCGGTGATTTAGTTACGGTTAAGTTCGATTGGCAGATGTTGGCTATCCCTGACAACACTGACTCTATGTTGTGGATTTTATTGGAAATTGCGCCACGCGGCTTTGACACGCTCTCCACCGAAGTGCTTGTTTATTCTCCGCAAACCGGCTATAAGTGTTGGACTAGAAAGCGATGGGCTAAGGTTGTAGAATGAAAGTCGGTGATATTGTTGAGTTTCGTTGCTCCGATGTGTTTATGGAAGAAAAGTTTAAAATACGGGGAATTGGGTTGGTAATCGGTTACGACAAGTACACCCCCGTGATTGCCTTTGAAGTTCAATGGGCTAGCGGCGAAGTTAGCTGGGAACACAAAAACTACTTGGAGTTGCTATGAAAGTCGGTGATTTAGTTAGGTATTCCAAGCATCGGTTAGGAATAATTATAGCAAAAAGGCCAGAGGTCGAGTTAGATGCCTTTATTGTCAAGGACATAGAAGCCGGCTACGAGCAGACCTTGGGTCGGGAATATTTGGAGTTGCTATGAAAGTCGGTGATTTGGTTGTGTCTATTGATAATGGCGTTCACTATGCGGAAGGCGTTGGAGTTGTTATGGAACCTCCGCGACTGTCAGAAGATTGTTTCCCCGGTGGCGAAGCGGTTGACGAAACCTATTATATTGTAAAGGTTTTATGGCCGACTGGAATCGAAGAAGTATTTGAAGATGACTGTGAGGTAATAAATGAAAGTCGGTGATATTGTTAGGTATCGGCAGGGTTCGATCGATGAGATGGGCATTATTGTAAAACAGAGAAAAGACGGCGACTTTTGGGTACAATTTTTCGATGGCAGACAGTACGCTTGTCGCTGGCGTACCTTGGAGTTAGTATGAAAGTCGGTGATTTAGTTAGGTTTAAGAGTGATCGAGTAGATTACAAAGAATTCCACGGATCTGTGGGTTTGGTTGTAAGCGTCGGAGTAGACACCGCCACAAGAGGCATATTTTACCCTGTTGTTAGATGGTTAGAGCCGGTTCTATTTCACGGCAAACTCTCAACCGAATCGCACTTTCATGATTATAGATTTGAGGTTATAGAATGAAAGTCGGTGATCTCGTTAAGGTATTGGACGACCCCCACAATTTTTGTGGCATTGGTATTCTTTATGTTAGGGACGGTCGCCACCTTGGAAAAGTGCTTTGGTTTGATGAGGATCTGAACAGAAATCAGGACGACTGGATTCAGGTTCGTCATTTGGAGAACGTAAATGAGCAGCAAAAAGACACCTGAAGTCGGGGACTTGGTTATGCTTAACGAGCATTACCTAGATCACGGCAGGTTGGCGATTATTACGCTGGTTTATTCATGGACTGCGAAAGAAGTTATGATAACATTTACTGATACTTGCGAAGAAGCAAGCACTTATGTTAATAGTTTGGAGTGGTTATATGAAAGTAGGTGATATGGTAAGATGGAAACCCCATAACTACTGGCCTTGTGGGGGATTAGGGCTGGTCCTTGAAGTAGATGCTCAAAGCAAAGAGTTCTTTGCCTTTTGGTTTGACGGAGTTGAAGAATATGGTGGCTGGGCGGAAGCCATGGCCGCTGGACATCTGTATGATTACAATGACTTAGAAGAAGATATTGAGGTTGTAAATGAAAATCGGTGACTTGGTAAAGCGTAAAGTGCAGAGGACACCCTCATCAAAACTCAAAGATTTCAACTCGTTAGCGATCATTGTAGGGTTTGACGCTGAAGGCGATTTATTGCTGCGCTATGCAAACCCGTTTAAAGGTTGGGAAAACGAGGAAGACATTGACTATAAAAATGCTTGGGAGTTGGTAGATGAAAGTAGGTGATTTGATTAAGGTTAATACAGCGCACGGTTGCTGGTGTAATAAGCTTATTACACCAGCAACCGTGCGCCACGGACAACTTGGCGTTATTGTTGGGGATCCCGTCTTGCCCGAAGATCGGCAATGGAAAGTAAGACTTATGGACGGCGAATTATTTTGGTTTGACGACTTTGAGATGGAGGTACAGCAATGAAAGTAGCTGATTTAGTTATGCTTTCAAAGAAAGCGCGAGGGCTACATCAGAACCGGCATATTGCATGGGACAGTATTGGCTTTATTTGCAGAGACATTGACTCCGATAACTTGTTCTATGTAAGGTGGTTCAGGCACATCCACGAAACTCTGCATTATCGTTATGAATTGAAGAGGGCGAAATGCAAGTAGGTGATTTAGTTAGGCTTTCCAGCTATGGAAATAAAGTAAAGTCAAATAGCAGACGTATAGGGTCGAATGATTTAGGAATTATTATAAGTATTTCCAGCAAGTCGGACCCGGACTTCCCTTATGAAGTTCGGTGGATTCAAACAGACCAGAATTATTACGATTTGAGGTCGAAGATACACTCAAGGAAGGATTTGAAATATGCAAGTAGGTGATTTAGTTAGAAGTCCGAGCGAACCTTATTTGGGTATCGGCATTATTATTGAAACAAGAAGTCGTAACCACAAGATTAAATGGCTGAATCCTAAGTGGGGTTGTAGTTGGGCTGGGCCAGGACCATATGTTTGCGATCGGTGGTCCAGAATTCTGGAGTTGGTATCATGAAAGTGGGTGATTTAGTTAGGCTTTCGGCCTATGGTAACAAAGTGAAAACAAATTACAGGTATATCAGGCCGAGTCATTTGGGAATAATTGTGGTACTTGAAGACGAACTTCTTACAGATTTTCCCTTTCAAGTCAATTGGATGCACTTGCCCTTTGGCGAGAAGTGGATGCACTCAAGGAAGGATTTAAAACATGCACGTAGGTGATTTAGTTAGGTTTTCGGCGTATGGTAAAAGACTACGATGTAATCGGAATGTTTCAAGCCATGATCCAGTTGGTATTATTATTAGGTCAGACACTTGGATTTATGTTAGATGGTGCGGACTTGGGGAGGTTCTTATGTTTGGCGACAGAAAAAGGTATACTAGGCAGGATTTGAAATATGCGAAATAATAGTGAAAATAAAACCAACGAGATCAAAGAGTTAGAGCCGGGAATGTTATTCTACGGCAAGGCCAAAAAAACCAATGTTGTTGGGTATGGGCTATTGTTGGGTCCACACGAAACAAAGCAAGGATATTGGTCAGTTAGAGTGCTTACCATTACTGGCGATGAAAGTGCGTGGATTACACAGGATATTCGCGAGAAGTCGATCAGAGAAGATTGGCCCAAATTGTATGAGTGGGTTGCGTAAGTACGCAAAACCAAGTAGGAATTTTAACACGTTTTTTGAGGGCAGCATCACATTTACTCACCCGGTAAACTCAAATTTGTCTAGTTATTATATGGACTTACGCGGGTCGAAAATGAGTGATGGCAAAAGTGCGTTTTATGTGTCATACTACCATTGCTAGCAAAGGCTGGCAAGGTAGAGTTGAGAATGTCCGCTACGAGCGGACGGCAGTAAATACTGCAAATTGGAGAAGTTAGACATGGCAGTTGATTTTAAAACATTTATTGAGTTGGCTCCGAGCGTTTCAGATGCTCGTTTTCCTGTGCTTATGCGCGGAAGGCACGGCATTGGAAAGTCGCAAGTCGTTTATCAAATCGCGGAAGTCGTTAAACTTCCAGTGGTTGAGCGTCGAGCATCACAGATGACGGAAGGCGACCTTGTAGGTCTGCCAGTTATCAAGGGAAATACTACGGGCTGGAACCCGCCGGATTGGTTCAAGTTTGCGTGCGATAACCCGTGCGTTTTGTTCTTTGACGAAGTTGACCGTGCGACAACGGAAGTTCGTCAAGGATTGTTTGAGCTTACGGATAGTCGTAAGTTGAATGGCTGGAAACTCCACGAGGATACGCTGATTTATGCAGCGATTAACGGTGGTGAGCATGGTTCAAACTATCAGGTTTCTGATATGGACCCTGCCGAGCTAGATCGTTATTCTTGTTGGGATTTGGAGCCAACCGTCGAGGATTGGTTGGTGTGGGCCAAAGAGCGTGTGAATACGGTCATTTGGGACTTCATTAATCAGAACCCTAAGCATCTTGAGCACAACGATGACGTTGAACCCAACAAGGTTTACCCGTCGCGTCGTTCTTGGGACCGGCTTAACCAGACGCTTTGTAAGGCGAATTTGGTAGAGGAAGCCAGCCCAGCATTGTACACTCTGACGTGTGCCTTTGTGGGCTTCGAAGCTGCCGTAGCCTTTAACGATTTCGTTAAGAACTACGATCGGCAGGTTACCACTGACGATTTGCTTGACGGCAAAGCGTGGGATAAGATTGAGAAATTCCAGATCAACGATCATAATGCTATGATTGAGAAGCTGGAAGCGACCGAGGTTTTTGCGAAAGAACTGGCCGAGGATCGGATCACTAACCTCGCGGAATACTTCGTGAATCTGCCATCTGAATGTGCGATGTCGTTGTGGATGAAGATGGGCAAGGGCAACAACAAGAATGTTATTGCCATGCACAAGTGCAAGACAACAAAGGGTTCTGTGAAGGACTACATGGTTACAATTCTTACTGGTAAGGAGTAAGACCAATGACTGAAATCGTCAAAGAAATCAAGAAGTTCAATCTCAATATGCACGTCGCTCGCCTGCTGCAACAGGAGCCGTTTTTCGCGGCTCTAAGCAGGCGAATTGACAAGCGTTCCAGCAACGCGCTGCCGACTGCCGGTGTGCGCGTCAACCCTGAAACCGCGCAGTTTGAGATGCTGTATAATCCTGAGTTCTTTGCGGGACTTACGGACAAGCAGCGTCAAGGTGTTCTTATTCACGAGTTTTATCACTTGGTCTTTGAGCATGTAACGTCGCGTAAACCTGTTGGAGTTCATCATATGATGTGGAACTTCGCAACCGACTTGTCGATCAACGGCTTGATCGGACGGGATATGTTGCCAGACGGTTGTTTGTTTCCGGGCGAGGGCCAATTTGAGAATTATCCCGTTGGCTTGTCGGCTGAACGATACTTGGAAATGCTCAAGAATGACGAGCAGTTCAAAGGCGAAGGCGGCGAAGGTTCTGAGGGCGAAGGCGAGCAGCAAGGCGAAGGTTCTGGTAGCGGAACTCCCGGTGATGGCGAAGGAAACGGCGAAGGCAAAGGTATGCCAAAGCAGTTCGATTCCCATGAAGGTTGGGGCGAAGTCGATCAGCAAACTGCTGATATTGCTAAGGAAAGGTTGAAAGACTTTACCAAGAAAGCAGCGGAGGATTGCTCCAAAGGTAATGGTTGGGGCAGCGTAAGCAGCAGTGTTCGCAAGGAAATCTTGAAGAAGCTGAAGTCAACCATTAACTGGCGGAAAGTGTTGAAGTTTTTCATTGGGCAGGCACAGCGTGCCGATAGGTCGAATAGCATTAAGCGAATCAACCGTCGTTTTCCGTATATCCATGCGGGCAAGAAGACGAATCGCGTTGCTAATATTGCGGTTTCTATCGATCAGTCTGGTTCTGTTGGAGACGATATGCTCGCCAAGTTCTTCGCAGAGTTGAATAAACTCGCGGAGTTCGCTACGTTCACAGTTGTTCCTTTTGATGACAAGGTGTTTGAAGACAAGGTTTACGTCTGGAAGAAGGGAGAAAACAAGAAGAAAGAGCGCGTGTTGTGTGGTGGAACAAACTTTGATGCTCCAACCGAGTATGTTAACAAGCGAAAGTTTGATGGACATCTCGTTTTGACTGACGGTTATGCTCCCAAGCCTAAGCGTTCGACTTGTAAGCGAATGTGGTTGATCCCTGAGTCTTGCAAGAGTTACTTGTACTTCAAGACGAGTGAGAAACAGTTGTTTGTAGAGGGGTGTTAAGATGCTAAGTTGGTAATATAATTAACTGTCCTGAGTATGACATTAAACTACTCATTTATTAGGCGATTGAGATCGGCCAAGAGAACAGATTTCGCGTACTTAGCGTGGCCGCAACAGCAGGGTTCGATTCCCTGTTAAGTACCCAATATAGGATGGGAAATGCAAGTTGGTGATTTGGTTAAATACGATAGTGTTGCAAAGAACTGGCTATGTTATGGAATTGTAAAGGAATTTAAGACCGTCGATAGTAAAGAGATGGTATTGGTATTTTGGCATAAAAATTCACCATTTACATTCAGCGACAGACGAGAGCGTCAAAGCTGGGTGTTGGTGGATGCTTTAACAAAGATTTCAGAGACATAGACAATGAAACATCGTGGACACGGTTGGAAGCGCAGGAAGGATTTTGCGAAGGGCGACTTAGTTCAGTGGAATCACTGGACCTTTTCAGATGAGTACCGCGAAGATGCTAGAGGACTGCGAACATTTGATAAATATGTGGCATCAGATTTGGGAATAGTTATGAAGGTTTATCGAAGCACGTCGAAGGCACGTTGCTGGACGGCAGATGTTAAATTTATGGACGCCAAACTTAACAATGATTACTATGGCTTAGATGGCCACCCAATTCCTTTGGGCTGTTTGGTAAAACTTTCATAGGGTTAGAAATGAATATTGGAGACATTGTAATGACCGAAAGTGACTGGTCAGAAGAAGAACTTATGGGAATCATTACGGGATTCGTTTACGAAAATAATGAGCAGTCCAGCGCACAAGTATTTTTCCCCGTGATAAATATCAAGGATTATATACCAGTTGGGCTGCTAAAAGTTATCGCTTGAGAATGACTACTGAAACGTGCTATAATAGTGGAGCCAACGCGGCAGGGAGAACTATGCGTAAAAAAATTACCGATGTGAAAGTCCTTGAAAGGATAGGTAAATTGCGAGAATTCGATCGTTTGACTAATTGGGAAAGCAATTTCTTGGAGTCGCTCGCCGAAAGTTTCAATACTTGGAACGGGTTAACACCGCGCCAGTATGAGATTTTCGCAAAGATCGAGAAGAAACACACCGATCCAAGTGCCATTAAAGAATGGGAAAATTGGATCAAAGAGTATGACGACGAGAAGCGCAAACTTGCGAAGATCGTTTCGGAATACTACGTCGCGGAGAACGAGCGTAACAGCACAGGTTATTGGGGGACGTTGCCTAGCAAAATCCTCAATGATGACAAGTTCATTCCGACGCGAAACCAGTATGAGAAAATGACTGGAAATAACTATGCAAAGCGAGCAATTGCAGCAGCGACGGAAGAAGCAAAGTTTCCGGTTGGTTCCATTGCTCGCATTCGTCAGAGTATTTCGTACACTCACAGGTGTGCAAAGTACCCTAACCAAGATGTCTTAATTCTTTCAGTTTTGGAAGATGGACGACAGTACAAAACATCACAGGCTTGTTTGTTGAGCAACCCTGCGGAAATATTTGAAATTCAACAGCGGCACTTGAAGAAGTCGCCAGCGAATAAATAGGAGAGATTATGACACGTTATCGATCATCGCCAACTTGCAGCCATTGTTGGACAACTGGACACACTAAGCGTGGTTGTCCGATATACCGAGAGAAAGCAGAGGCTTGGCTTGAAGAAAACAAGGACAATAAAGACGCTTATAAGCCTCACTATGTTCAGCAAGTAGAACGCTATAAGAACATTGGCAAAAATCGCAAGTGTTCGTGGTGTGACGAACACGGGCACAATAAGCGGAGTTGCACGGCGCGTAAGGGCGCGTCTACAAAGAACATTTCCAAGAACAAGGAATGGCGAGCGGAAGTGCTTGAAAAGCTGAAGGAAGCTGGGCTTGGCGTTGGTGCTTTGCTTGAGACAAAGCAGAACAGCCAACGGCTGTATATGATTGTGGATATGAAGTGGGACGAACTTAACCTGACTACTTCTTCTTCGGACGTTGCTCCAAGTGGTGATTATTCCAAGCATCATTACAAGGATGGGATGCAATATCCTGATATGATCATCAGTCGAGTGAAAAACGGACAGAAAACAACGTCTTACTATCCGCAGCTTCTTAACAAGAAAGGCGAAGAATTGCTTTACTATGGAGCGGACAGATATGACGTTGTAAGTCCAGTTGAGCCAAGGCCGCCAGATGGTTGGGTTAGTGACGAAAGCTGGGCTAAGGGGTTGTTCTAAATGACATTGAAGCATATTGGCACCGCGATGCGGATTTGTGTAGAAAGAGTAGATAAAAAAGGGAGAAAGAAAGTAAAAATCGAGAGTTATCCATCCGATATTGAGGCACATAGCAAGATTCTCATGTATAAACTTTGTGGAATAAAAGCATGGCCTTACTTCCGGCAACTTAAAAAGCCGAAGAGGCTGAAACTTCCTGAACCTGTTGAAGAAAAACCAGAAGAAGATGTCATTATTAATTCTAAGGAGAATGAATATGCCCTCGTTGCAGAAGGTGTTTAATGTCGGCGACTTAGTTGAGTGGAAAGCGTTAGTCAGATCGGTGAAGCCAGCAAAGCAGTTTAGGAACGTCGAAGCACTTGGTATTGTAAAGAAAATCATTGGTCGTGATACGCTGGAGTTGAAAGTAGTAAGCACGAACAAGGATTGTGATGAATATCTAAATGCTTTAAAGGACTTAAGTGCTTGGGAGAGACTGCCCGTAAGTATTACAGAATGTGAGGTTGTAGCGTAATGGAAATTGAAAACAAATGGGAAACTATCGATAAAGAACCAGAAGTCGGCGACTTGGTTATATATAAATGGCATCTCGAACTGCCGCTGCCAGAACTTGGTTTAGTTCTACAGACTTACGATGCGGGAATGATAGGAGACGAACTGGAAACGGCGTATGTTATGTGGTCCGTAGATGACGGAGAAAGCGAGCTTTTTGCTGATCTGTCGGTCGTTTCATCTGGTAGCGTAATCTATGATTCGTGAGCAAAAGGTTTATGAAATCGGTACGTTAGTATCACAGAAGGTTTCTGAGTTTGATGCTTGGCTTAAAGAAAAGGATATACCTTGGCAAAACGGTATAATTATTGATAAGATACGCATGAAAGGGCGCTATCCGGTTGAACATCGCTATGTTATTCGATGGGATAGCGGCGAAACCTTACAAGTTTCGCCCAAAGTGCTGAAAGGCTTGGTGAAATCAGGCAGATTCAAAATACTTTCGGAGGGCTAAATAAGTGAAAGAAAGGATAAAGAAAAGACTACAAAACATAGTCTTAGACATCGTAGCAGTTAAGGAAATAATTAAGACGGGTTACGAGGCATATAAACAAGAAAGAGAACGAAGGTTCGGTAAGAAGGATAAGAAGTGACGGAAATAGTTGCACTAATTGGTGTGGGTTGTACAGCATTGATAACCCACATCACATTTACTAAGATTATTGGAGAAATGAATGAAGATTCAAGTAGGCGACATCGTTAAGATTCTGGGCAACCAGTTCCTGCACACGGTTTTGGACGTGAGCAAGTGCGAACTTGATGAGTTTAATCAGGCACTTGTACAGCGCGTTGGCGATGTTAGGGACGAATGGGTTTACCTCAATGAGTGTGAAACCGTGGAGAGCAACTAGTGGAAAATAAACGCTTTCACGAAGGCGATCTTGTCGCAGCCGACATTGGTAGCTACAGCGAAATCTATGGAATCATTATCAATGACGATGTGTTCCACGATAGTGTGAACCAAGACTATTATGTAAAAGTCAGATGGACTGATGGTCAAATAACCACTAGTAATACCTTGGGAATGGTCAAGGTACGAGAACAATAAAAAAAAACCCCACTACTCTGCCGCTAGATACCTAGTAGATACCTAGTAGTAGAGTAGTGGGGTAGTAGGGGGGACTTCGTTATGAAAATCGGGGACTTAGTTAGGAGTACGCGGCCAAGAGTTGGTATTCCAAAGGGATCAGTGGGACTAATTACTAATAAGCATAAACCATCGAACGCCGACTATTATATTTATGATATACAGTGGGTTGGTCGCTGCGCCTATGGCCGCAGACTTGCAAGGGACTTAGAAGTGATTGGGTAAAGATATAGAAATCGGCGACTTAGTGGAAAGCCAATTGCATGTTGGAATTGGCATAGTTGTCGATATTATACACCCAGAAGAAGTAAACAGCCCCGCGCAAGAAACTAGACTTTTAGATGAGTCAGTGGCCGAAATCTACTGGACTTTTCCCGATCCCATCGATGGACGACGCGGCTGGGAAAACGGTAAAGATTACGAGTACTTAGCGCAACTCATTGTAATTACTGACGAAAATGAAGACAAGTAATTACAGGCACTTAGCAGATCCTAATGATTTCAACAACTTACACAAAACACAGCAATTTCAGGCACTTACAAAAACATAACAATATCAAGGGGTTAGTTATTCCCAATGATTTCGTATAGTTACGACGCACCCAATGATTTCAACAACTTACGCACTTTTTGACCCAAATCGCGAATTCCTCAATGATTTCAGCGACTTAGCGAAAACGTGATGCTGCCCTCCATTATTATGATCTCACGAAACGCCCCCTGCTGTCAAGCATATTCTCTAACCCCTTGAAATCATTGAGCTTTTTTTCGGCCAGTGGACGAATATCCAGGCAAAAAACGTGATCAAATTCCCTAATGATTTCAAGGGGTTAGCCGCCTCACTCCATTTTTGGACGATTTGGGCCTGTTTTTGATCGCCTAATGATTTCAATGGGTTGCAGCGAATCTGGTCTTCACAAATCTTTACAATTTTCTTTTGTAATGATTACAACGACTTGTGAAATACTTTGAAAAATAGATATTTATCAACCGTTGAGCGTGATCGGATTTTCGTGATTTGGGGGGTTTGGCGTGCAACTCCATGAAATACGGGCGGAATTTTGATCGTTTTTGGAAGGCCCGATATCGGCAAGTTGACATTCATCGACCCACAACCCTATGAAATCATTGACTGGAGAGCCGACCTACCCGATTTGCTGGTAATTGTTGCGGAATTCGTGTATAATTAATGTGCGATCGGCGAGTGCGCCTTGCCGATCGGCGTTTCGGGCTGGCCGCGTTGGGTCGCGTAACCCCCCGGAAGTACAGTGAAAATTTGGTCTGGTGAGCCTCTTCCGCGCATAGGTCGCGACGAACTCCAAGGGCTTGAAATCATTGACGATTTCAAGAAGTAGGACGCGGAAACAGGGCAACAGAAAAAGCTATAATTACGGTGGGTTACAGGAATCCGCGTCTGGTTCGACTCCAGACACCGTAACCACTGGAAATCATAAGGGTTTCCACTATTTTTTCACTGGGGCATAGGCCCATTATTTCATAAGGTTATATAACATGGCAAAGATCAATAATTTCAAGAACTTGACTGGCAAATACACTTTCAAGATCGACGGCAAGACTTTCTCCTGCAATAACAGCAAGTTGCCGCTGTACACGCAAGTCGTGAATATGTTTGGGAAAAAGCGGCATCCGACCGCTTGCATTGGCATCCAACGGCACAAGGACGTTGCTAACTCCGCGAAATTGTGCGGGATTCGCGGGATCGATCGTCGGATCGGTGAAGTTGAGGAAGCCTTGCAGTATCTCAGCAGCAAGGAATTCATCAGTAAAAACGGCAACTTCAGTTGCAAGCTCTTTCGTTGTGAAAACGAGGACTTGCGGGTCAAGCTGGCCGAGAAGCTCAACGGCGAATTCACCCGTATTTACACGGAGTTGAACCCGCCGGCCCCGAAGCGCAAGCGAGGCCGCCCTCTTGGCAGCAAGAACAAGAATTCCTCAACAAAGTCGGGGACTTCCACGGCAAAGGCCGAGGTCAAAGCGTTGGCGGCTCAGGTCGCGCAACTCACTGATCTTGTTGCGAAATTGGTGGCTTCACAGACCACCAACACGGACAGCATCATCGCGGGATTGTCCAATGAAACCGCGAAGTTGCAGAGCGATGACGACGATGGCAACATCGTCACGAAACTGTAAGAGTTTCAAGTAGTTAGCATGGTTGCTTCGGACGGGTTCGATTCCCGTCTAACTCCCCAAAACCATTAGGTTTTTCAATATTACCCATCATTACAAGGAGTTACAGATGGCAAAGAAAACAAAAGCAGAGTTGCTCAATGAAATCAAGGAGTTGGAGGCCAACTCGTGGCGCATGTACGACCTATCGCGGCATAGGCAAGGCGAATACCGCAAGCAAATCAAGCAGTTGCAAGCCGATGCTGTGCATGATGCCAAAGAGTCGGACAAAAAGACCAAGGAAATCAAGGAGTTGCAAAGCGCCGTCGACATCGACGACCGGCTGAAGCGCAATTTCCGTAAGAATGTCGCGGACTTGACGGCCCAACTGTGGGCTCAGGACAAGTCGCTCGCCGAAAAGGACAGTGAAATCAAGGAGTTGAAAGAGTTCGCCATCGAAATGCGTAATGAAATCAACGACTTGCAGGCCGAGGTCAAGAACTGCTACTTGATTATTGACAGAAAGCGCAATGATTACAACGACTTGAACGACTTGAGAAACGGTTCGGCGCAGGCGTCGGCTGATAAGACCAAACAAATCAAGCAGTTACAAGCCGATGCTGTGCATGATGCCAAAGAGTCGGACAAAAAGACCAAGGAAATCAAGGTGTTGCGGAAGGCCGTTGCTGGACTTGGTCATGTCATTGGCGAAAAAGACAAGGAAATCGAGGACTTGCGAGACAGCGTTCGTCAGCGTGATGCGCTCATCACCGTAAACGCCAAGGAAATCAAGCAGTTGCAGGCCGAGCGGGAGTGGGCCGATCAGGTCATCAACGAAAACGCCAAGGAAA
>Ga0080013_1003484_pt1 | contig 16554 bp, 35 predicted proteins | sample ETNvirenome_6_85_FD_69236 | JGI IMG/M metagenome (GOLD analysis project Ga0080013, IMG submission 69236) | Marine viral communities from the Pacific Ocean - ETNP_6_85 (SPADES assembly) (version 2) | ecosystem: Environmental > Aquatic > Marine > Oceanic | place: Pacific Ocean | collected 2013-06-19 | reverse complement strand
TACTTTCCTCATTACCTCAGACCCTGCTGAGGCTAATCAGCTATATAACTATGCTTTAGCAACCGGACTTGATCTGGATGCTGATGACATGGAATACTTACGTGAATTAGCTGCTTTAGATGATATTAGAGAGGACTCTCCTTTCTAAATCATCAACCCTTAGGCCCCTCACGGGGCCTTTATTTCACTGTGTTCTTTATCTGAGTAATCAGATGACCACACAAACTCTCCTCCGTAAAGTTATGCCTAATGGCTATCTTTCTACCTGGAGGTTTGCCACTACCGCTGACGGGCGTTTCTTCGCTGTCAGCAATAGAGGTATGCGCAAGGACTTCCCTTCTGCATATGCACAAGACCAGTGCATTGGTTCCTATACCAAATATGGCTATAAGCCTTTTGAAGGAACCACCCCAGTAGTGCGCCAAGACAAGCAGCTTGCTATTGCTGTTTGACACTTAAATCCCCCCTCACGGGGGGTTTATTTCACTGTGTTCTTTGGAGATAGACACATGTCTAACTCAACTCAGATCTCTTCTAGAGAAAGAGATGAGGTGCGAACTCTTATCAACAATCTCCTTCCTAGTTTAGGGATCTCTCCTGACTTCTACTATCTCGTTAATCGAGCTATTTCAGAAGCAGAGGAAAGGACCTACGAGGAGGAGTATCAGACCGCTCTTCTACTTGAGTGGGAGGCGAGATGTGATCTTGAATCTTGTCTAGGAGTTTGATCATCAGTAACCCCCCCTACCGGGGGGTTTATTTCACTGTGATCTATATACATTCATCATGTATTCAATCAACTACTACGCTCCCTATACCAATAGCTGGCGTAGACAGTACTTCAACTCTATAGATGCTGCCTTAAGCATGATTGATTTCTATCAATCCTGTGGTACCAAGGCATATCTTCGTTGAATAATTACCTCCCCCCTAACGGGGGGTTTACTTCACTGTGTTCTTTACATTACTCATCATGAGTGCTGTACAAACACGTGAACAGGTTGCTAACGATCACCTAGATCGCATCCTTGAGATGGTTGAATACACGCAAGTCTTAACAGACAGTCAATTAGCTCAAGTAGCTATTGCCGCTCTGAATGAATTGCATGACATCAAATCAACTCTAGACGTGTATAACTCTGCTGAAAGGCATCTTTATACCGTCTACGACTTCTCCTAAATACATTGGCCCCTATCGGGGCCTTTATTTCAAGACGTTCCACGTCCTTGTACCCATGGAAACCTTGATCTACATCGCAATCATGACCGCCTGGGGCGGCTGCATGCTGGCTATGGATGACTAATGAGATAGGCCCCTAACGGGGCCTTTATTTCACTTTGCCCTTTGGGGCGTACTTTATGGAGTGACTAATGAAATTTCAGATCCCCGGCATGCATGGAACTACCGTGCGAATCTTTGAAAGAATAGATACTGTTGATCCGACTTACGACATTTTTGACGTAGGTTTGGAGACTGAAAACGGTATCGATTCTGTCGTTGTTGGAGGTAGCTTTGCTACAGCCAAGAACTGGATTCGTAAGGCTAATACCAAAGCAGCCGAGACATACACAGTAAAGCAAGCCGCTGTTACTGCAGATGAATCTGAAACTGTAGCTGAACCAACAGCTGCTTAAGACCTATCCCCGCTCACGCGGGGTCTTTTCTCTATTGAACTATTAGTTAACATACTAATTGTTGCTACTGAATTAATTCTTCCTTATCACCGAATATTCCAGGAGCTGCTAAAGCTACACCTGCCTGTGCAAGATTATCTCCATAACCTCTTCCAATTAAATTAAAGTACTGAGAAGATCCTCCTAGATGCTTATAAGGATTAAGCTTAGCTTGAATTGCAGGTGCCATAGGTCCTGACATTACAATAGCATCATCCATACCCTTCATTAACATTTCACCTACTTCTGGATAACGGTTGTCTACAACATTACCTAAATACTGACCAGCTCTACCCATTATTGGTCTACCAATCATGCCAGCACCAAATGATGCTCCACTAGCTAAAGCAATTTCTTCTGGTGTCATATCAGTTAAAAGTGCTTGACCACCAGCAGCTGTTGCTGTAAATGCTCCAGTCTCAATAAGATCCTGAAAGATAGGACTTGTTTTATACAGTTCAATTATTTTGTCTAAAGCTAATCGCATTAGATTACTCCATTACCTAATAACTGCTCTTGTTGAGCTTGCTGCTCAAGCTGTGCTTGATAAAGCTGTATTAGCTCAGCTAAACCTAAACCAGCAGCTGTTAAACCTGTGGCAGGTAATCCATAACGAACAGCAGCACCCATTGCAGGTGCACCATAAGCAGCTCCTGTACCTAATATTTTAGTTACCAAACTATCAGTATCACTAAATTCCATAACAGGCTTATTTACAGGTGATCCTCCACCATATATAGCCGCTAATCCTCTCATCGTATTACCATCATCTGGATTAGGATGGATAATATTTCGGACACGTTGTGCATAAGCGTCGTCAAAATTCCTTAATGCATGACCCGCTGTTCTAATTCCTAAACCCATCGGACTGACTAACTTATATCTATAATTAATTGTACCTATATTTTTAGATAGTCAAACATTAGGCACCTATCGGTGCCTCTAGTCACTTGTGTTCTTTATGAGTTTTAACTCATGACACATTGCCGTGAACGTCGCTACCAACCACAAATGCAAGCATTTCATGCTGAAAGGCGTAGACGCTCACATTTGAGGTGTGATCTCCCTGCTGAAGCATTATTTGATGCTGCTGCAGATCCACGCTATGTAGCACGACTCGCTATTTGAACTACTATTCCCCCCCTCACGGGGGGTTTATTTAACTGTGGAGTTTATATCTATTCCTTTTCACTATGGGAACACGATCTGCGATTGGCTACCAGTTGCCATCTGGCAGCATTAATGCTGTCTACTGCCACTGGGACGGCTATCCAAAACATCAAGTGCCAATCCTTATAGAGCACTACAACTCGCTCGAAAAGGTCAAGGCACTAATCAAGCCAGGTTCAATGTCCTGCTTGAGAACAGATCACACCTGGACACCCTCTGAAGTACGTGATCCTCAACCCCTATACCACTGGGAGCGAGGTAATGACGGACCTTGGGCTGTTAGCAATAGTGACTACGGCGATCTCCCACATGAGATGCCATCACTTGAATCAGCTAAGCAGTACTGGAATGACAACGACTGTGAATACATGTACGTCTTCATTCCTGACCTTGGCTGGAATCACCACCCGCTATGACTTCTAAGTCCACTAACTACCTATTCCCTCCTTACGGGGGGTTTATTTCTCTGTATTACCACCCTCCCGGAGACTGACTTATGACTAATATCTACTTACCTCTTATAGAGCTAGCTTTTGTTGGTTCAATCACAATAGCTCAGGCTGACGCCATTTATACAGAATGTCGTGCCCTCTACAGTTATGAAAGTATAGAAGACGTGCGGGTATCCAAATGTATAAATAAGCAGGTAGATTCCTTGATCTAGAGACTCACTTTTGCCACTTCTCAGTGGCTATAGTGTGTTTATGTAGTTATCTATATTTCTATGAAACATTTATTGATTGGCTTATTTACAGCTGCAACTTGTCTAGCAACTCCTGTAATGGCCTCTACTTGGGCTGATACCGCAGAACTTATAGCAATAGTTGAGAGTACTGGCACTACTGTCACTTCTGCTGTCTGTGATCGCAATGTTCAAGGCTATTACCAGATAAATACTGAAACAGATCTAGATCGACTTACTATCTGCAAGAATAATATTGATGATAAAGATCCCCATGCTGTATGGGAAGTCATGGCGCATGAATCTATTCATGTAGCTCAAGCTTGCCTTGGTGAAAATGTCTTCAATGACGAATACATCCCTAGAATATTTCGTGGCTTGAGGACTGAAGCACCTCACTATGTACGGATCTTAGATCAATACTCCAGTGAAGACCGACTGTTAGAAGCAGAAGCTTTCTATAGCGAGCTTATGACGCCAGGTGACGTTAAAGAAATAGTTAGAAAAGCATGTGGTGTCAAACCTTCGTAATCACTATTGGCCCCTCGCGGGGCCTTTAGTAACTGATGTTCTTTGTAAATAATGCCTTGGCATTTACTGAAATCAACCCTGATACTGGCAAGCGTTGGACTTGCAATGAATTGTTCACTGCTCTTTCTTCTGAGCGTGAGCAACGTGCAAGTATTTCTAAAGAGCTAGACCAAGTACGCCTAGGTCCAGATGTAATCATCTCATGGCCTGCGCAGTCTGCAAATCTACGTGCTCGGTGGGCTATTCATCTTGATGAATTCTCCATTGCTCGTAAACAGCTGACTAATCTTGGTATAGAACTTAGAGCCCGCTTTGATCAGTACAAAAGTGAGTTGAACGGCTTCTCTCTATTGAAGAAGTCGTGAACATACTGACTATCTCATTGAAGATAGCTGCTTCGTTTTCATTAGCTGCTGTAGTGTTGTGGCGGATTTTTATTCCCACAACATCGGTGGATATACCACCCAAGCAGATCTATATGGACAAGCTTCAATAGCCCGCTCACTTTATCTACACCTTATTCCCCCCTCACGGGGGGTTTAACTCTAGATGTCCTTTGTCATTATGACTGTGATTAGTTCTTATCAAACTACTTCCCATCAGGATCTGATCTTTGCTAATAACAAACATCAGATTAAGCCTGAACCAATAAGTCAAATTGAGGCACTGCATGTCTGGAGTATTTACTGTGACTTCGTTGCAGATGAACTTAAAGGACTCCTTTCAGATGCCGTAGATGACTATTGCTCTGAGCCTTATGGACAGCTCAAAGCCGATTATTAAACTTATGGCCCCTCACGGGGCCTTTAGTTTCGTTTGTCCTTCGGGACACGTTGTAAACCAATACCTCAAGGTAGATTCAATGAAAGATGTAAATAAGGTTGATTTTCCCAACCGTAATGCTCGTGAGCGTTCACGCTTCTCATGTTTAGATTCCGAAAGGAACTACAACGAGAAATTGAATATTGCTACAGCCTTACGCAACCTAGGTGCTGCTTATACAGCTGAATTTAATGCACGTACGCAAAGCCTTCAGACACTACAGAACAAACTGCAGTGGATAGAAGGTTGTATTGCTTCTGTTTAATAACATGCCCTCCGTTATGGAGGGTATCTTTCCCGCAACATAATGGTTAAGCGATTATCATATTTATAGATCCTATATATATCTGTAGAGAAAATGACTGACGAATTCAACAATGCTCAACCTAAACCAGCATTTACATGGAAGGAATTTCTAGCACGATGCCGTAAAGGCCTTAATTATTTAGGAGCAGCTTGCTCTTTCCTAGGTAGAAAATTTACTGAATTTGGTGGTTGGTTAGAAAGTATTTCTTGATCTTCCAATCGTCAAAACCTTATGGCCCCTCGCGGGGCCTTTAGTTTCGTGTGCACATTTTCAAGATGTCATCATCATGACACCAACGGCAGATTTTCAACTCATTTCAAGTACTCAAGTACCTGATATGACCATTGTCATGCCTATGAATCTGGATGCTTACAGCTACCTCATTGATGAGGCCGAGATGGAAACTTATCTAGATGGATCAACATCCGTCAAGACAGCAAGTCTCGATGCGTTTACCGCTGAAGCTGAAAAGGCACACCTCTGGTGTTCCTTAGCATACTGATACCATAAAGATCCATGGATCCTAAATAGGAATCCCATCTAACCTCTACTTCATTGAAGAGGCATAGGTTACTTTAAATAATAAACAATTTAACGAAAGACGAATAAGTTAATTGAATACAATCATGGGTCACCACTTCTTTGGTGGCCCTTTAAACTCATTCCAACAACTAATCTTTAACTGAACACATTTGTCCCTTAACAGGGGCTCTAAGTAGTATTGCTGATTTATAATTTTATTATGACTACAGCAACCTGCCACATTAATATTCTTGCTAGAAAAGGTTTCTTTGAGAAGCAAGAGGATCATGTTCGCTCTTTAATGCACGAATTCGGTTTAACCCGTAGACGAGCAGAAATATGGGCAGAACGTGAGGCACAACAGTTAAACTTATATTAGTGAATCATGGCTTCTAGATTCGATAAAGTTGGAGACATTCAACCACCTACGCCAAAACGTACACGACAAGGACAATCAGCTAACTCAAGGCCTAAGCATAATCACAAAATGCGCAAAGGCCAAGGTAAATAACCATATTGCCCCTTCCCAGGGGCTTTAGGTACTTATGTAATTTGGAGATCATTTAATGCCTCGTTCCAAATATGCCGGAATAGGTGCCCGAGCAACTCCTCGTGATATCCAAGATGTCATGACTGCTGTGGCACAAAAACTAGAGGCCGATGACTGGCTACTGCGATCAGGCGGAGCAGCTGGAGCTGATCAAGCCTTCGAGCGTGGTGTTACTAATCCTGATGCAATGCAGATCTTCCTGCCAAATGAGCGTCCTTTTCAAGGACATATACCTGGACAAAAGCCTCACTGGATTAATTATCAATCAATGCCCGGAGCATCTCAAGCTTTTGCCTCAGTGAATCAATTTCATCCAGCACCTGAACGTCTTAGTGAGTATGCCCGCCATCTTATGGCTCGTAATGCTATGCAGGCACTTGGTCCTAATCTTAATGACCCCGCCAAGATGATTGTTGCATGGACCCCAGAAGGGAAAATCACTGGTGGAACGGGTCAGGCATTACGTATGGCTCAATCTTATGGAATTCCTGTAAGAAATCTGGGTGATAATCAGACATTGCAAAACATACTGCGCTGGCTCGATTGATTAATATTGCCCCTTCCCAGGGGCTTTAAAACTTTATGTACATATATTCCTTAAAACTATGTTACCGCTTGATCCTGAGCAATGCCCTGGAACCACAGAGCATGAAGAACTTATTGAGTATCTAAATCGTAACCGTCCGCCTGCATATGTGAGTGATGTATTACTCATGCAACAGCAGCAGGAAGAGTATGAGCATGATGGTTATCTTCTTCGTCACGCTTGATCTATAGAGCTATTGGCACCTCGCGGTGCCTTTAGTTTCTAATGTCCTTTGTTTATATAACATGACATTAATTCCTGATGGAATTTCTACAACGGCACTATCCACATTGATGGAAAATGCGCCAACAGACGACATAAACAAACAGGAGTATCCTTTTGCAGGTCATAGCCAAGCTGAGTTAATCACAGCTGCTGAAAATGCATCTGCCAAGCTTTTACAGGAAATCCCACATCCTGTAGCTCATAAAGTACTTGCATTAATGGTTATTTCTCATCTCATCAACTGGCACGACAAAGCAGCAGAGTCCCTCTTAGAGGAATCACCTGATGCTGCTCTAGCCTGGAGTGAAGATGTAGGTATTCTAAAAAGTGCTTATAGATCTTTACTAGCTGTTGAAGTTACTCAAGATGACTTCACTTATGATGAAGGCAATGATGTCTGTACTTGTGATGACTAACTAGATGGCCCCTCGCGGGGCCTCTATTTAACTGTGTCCTTTCACCATTTAAAAATGGCTGACACAAACAAAACCTATGCCCAGTTCAATGCCATTACGGTAACTGGACGGATTTTCCATGCTGAAATTCCTAAGGGTAGGGACTTTCTTGCGGTGACTGTAATAAGCACCCTGGAAAACGATGGACAGTCCATCAACTTCACCTTCAATAACAGCAATGGTCTTAAAGCCTTGTTTGAGAAGGGGTTTTTGGCAGTGGGACGTACTGTCACTATTACCGGACACGTAAATCGGGTTGCCGAAACTTACGAGAAAGACGGTAAGCTGCTTATGAAGGCAAGGCCCGAAATACACCTCAAGGGTGTGCAAATCCTTGATGGTGGACTAGGTCCCATGCCGAAGGCAGCCGAAGTGAATACCACGGGCGTAGAAGTGACCATGGAGCCTAAGGCACCTGTTGCTGCTGCTGCTCTTGATCCAGCCCAAATGTAAAACACCTGAGGCTTGCTTAATAGCAAGTCTCTTTTTTCATTTTTTAAAAACTAGCTATGACATTTCACACCATTATTGCTACATATCAACACCCACAGGCAGCAATTGCCTATAAGGATTGCTATTGCTATGACGAGCCTAACTTTAACTTAATTGCTGAGCCTCTTGTACATGATGCTACTCAAGCCATCATTGGTGCTCTAATTGAAGCCAAACATTGTAAATCAGCTAATCCTCCTAAGAAGATTATTCTTACATTTACAGAAGATCCTGATCAGGACGAATTCTTTGATTTAGTTAATCCTGTTGTCCATCTGACCTATGTAAAAGATGAGGATGACTACAGTATGTACGATTCAGAAGTTATTCATCCTGAGAAAGCTGCTTATTCAGCAGGGATTCATGATCTGCTGGTGGAAATTCCATTAGTTCCTTTATGTCCACATCTTTTGGACTATTTTTCGTCTCCTCCTAAGGAATTTTACGTAAAAATTACCCCAATTCTAGATGTTGCCTAATGATGCCATTGCATTTTTTGACATAAGGTAAGCGCGGGCTCGCTGAAGCCCTACATTGTCAAATTTCCACTTCAGGTTTTCCATTAACGCAGGCTCAGCGCTATAAATCTGTACGGGGGATAAAGCACCATCCCCCGTTATCTTTCCATACATTTGACCACTTGAAGCATCTGGCATTCCAAAACCTTCTCTCATATAGGTTTTAGCCCGTTTAAAGTTACCATCAGCTAAACCAACTGGATTGTTTACTAATACATCACCAGTACTTAATCTGGCACGATCCATTAACTTTAATAGTGAATCTTTTATTAAACCTGTATAGTCAACATCCTGAATTGCCTTTATAGCTGACGGATCTGTTGGACGATCATATGACAATCTACCTCTTTGAGCAAGATCTGGATTAGACCATCCAAAAGATACCTCTCTTACCTTAGGTGAACTCTCAAGTACATCTAGCGCTCCGCCTTCTCCTGGGACAATACCGATTTTTTCATTTAAATATGATTCAACATCAAAGGGTGCTTCTATCGGAGAACTGCTCATCTTCATTTTCATCTGAAGTGGCATATTGTTAGTCCTATCCATTATCTGAGGACCTACATCAAGCTCTAGAGCATCACCATATTTCATCTGCTCTGTTAATGCTTGCAAATGCTCTGCTATATCCTCTGTAATAACCCCCACTGGACGCTCAGCTAATAGCCTAGTTCCTACTAAACGACCTGACATATCTATCTATCTACTATTTACTTATCTTTTAATTATATAAATAATAGATAAATATCTATTCAGCAGTTTCTATAGTGATTACTTCATCAGTAATAGAAACTATCGGAATAACGTCATGACATAGCATCTCAACTCTTGACCCTGGACGGAAAGTAAACCCTTGACGCTGTAATTCGGCACACTTTAATGCTCTCACTAATTCATAGTCGAGACGCATTTTCTCCTCTTGCCGTCTTGCTATTGCCAAGCACTGTTCAACTGTTTGTCCATTCAATGGAACCATGAAACTCAACTGAACTCCCATGTTTTCACTAGCTACCCAGCCTTCTGGGTCATAGGGATTGGTTTCGGTTCCCATAATGAAAGGCGACAAGGTCATAGTCGCGCCGTTGCAAACCACACTGCCGCCATATGACTGACGGCTAGGGGCACCGTTGTTCTGAAACTGCACCGCCTGATTAGTTACATTGCCAGTCGCACTACTAGTAGGAGCTGCTGTGTTGTATGTGTCATTAGCAAATGCAGGAGCACAAAAAACTACTGCGAGAAGACCGATAAGGACGTGGTTACACTGCTCGTAGAAATGGCTCTGGTGATATCGATTGTCTCGACTACTCCGGCAGCTCTGCTCACAGTCTCTAACTGAAACTCTTCCCCTGCTGTTGTCAGCGTGAAGTTCACTGCTGAATCGTTGATGTGTGAACTTGCGCTGATGTTGTTTCCAGACCAATGGTTGTAATCGCCACCCATTACCTCGGTTGCTACGGTCTCTGTGACTGTCTGCGTCGTGGTCGTCGTGGCTTGCATCGAGCCTTGTGTGAAGGCCGGTGTGATTTGATTCGCCCTTGCACTCATTGGCAGTAATAGAAGTAAGGGGATTATTGGTAATAGACATCTTTTGATCATCTGTTTAACCTAATTAGAGATAAGCTTTGGAAATTTGAGCGAGAAGACCTAGTAGAGCTAAACCAGCAGATACAACTGCAGCAGCTCCAACGACATACTTCTCAACTACTTTTATACGTTCTCGTAGTTCGTCTTGCTTCTCTTCTAATCTTTCGATTTTCAGCGTATGTACTACGAGTTTAGTTTCTTGATTTGCATCAAGTGATAGTGGTTCGGTCATAACTTATATGGCGGCTTGGATTCAACTACTGAGATGTCTTTACCATCTGCTCCCATGATCTTGATGGGTGTCTCTATTCTAATTGTTTGATATCCAGCCCCTGCAGCCGCCTCAGCCTTCTTCTTCTCTTGATCAGCCTTGTAGGTACCATCACCTCTTTTCTTAGCTGTCTCAAGACCAAATGAAGCAAGGGCTCCTGTGAACACTGAAGCTATGAATGTTGGGTCGATACGATCTTGTTTACCTAGTCCAGGTATCTCAACGTAATTCAACGTGAGTATAAAACCTGACCAGACAACAACACCTAGTCGGACAAATGTTGATAGCAGAGCTAATTGCTCTTCCTTATCATCTAGTCCTGCCTTGATCTTACCCAGCACTCCCTTCTTGGGCGGGCTCTGGGGTGGATCCGTCTGAGGATTCATCGTCGCTTCCATCTTTCTTAGCTCCAAACTTCTTTTGAACTCGTTTAACGACCTGCATAAACACAGGCTTAAGGACTTTGACGACCTGATTAAACATTGATGTAGCTGTCAGAGTGGCAACAACTGATACTGCTGCTGTCATTCCAGCTGCTACAACTATTTCCTCTTTAGGCACGGGTAACTCGTGATTAACAAAGGGAATTGTTATAGTTGAAACCTCCGGTGGTGGTGGCTTCGCTGCAGCTGCTTCCTCTTCCTCGGACGCAATACCTTTTGGAGGTTTTAAGTCCTTAGGAGGAGCAAGTAACGGCACATATGAAGGCGCTTCACCATGAGGTATCGATAATATGGCTCTCGGTAAAACCGGAGCTCCAGCCAGTGGGTAGGCCCCTGGCAAATCAATTGTTGGCAATACAGGAGGCTCACCCATAGGTTTACCTCCGAATTACGACAAGAGATCACTATATAAATATTCTAAATGATTCATTTACCTATGAAAACATCTGATAAACAAGCACCGAAGCAAGACTACGAATGGTTTAAGACACCTTATGGTGATTACCGTATTGAAGAATCACGATGGGGAACTTTTAATACATTCGACAGAGATGGCAAAGGTCTTATAACCGGCCTCCACTGCGATAGTACTAAACATGCTACGGAGTTTCATCTCCGCGAAGTAATTGCTGTAGCCAACGAAAAATCAAAATTGTCGAAATCTCAAGCACATAAATGATTAGACATAAAAATTGAGCTATCCAAGTAAATATCTTACCCACAGCGGTTTAACATAATAACTACAATAATAATTGATAGGAGAAACAATATGGCATTATCCAAACAAACGTTAGAACCTCTTGAGGAGGCTCAAGGTTTAATGCGAGCTGCAGTTAAATCTGCTGCTGTTAATGAAGATCCAACAGTGGTCCATATGCTCTCAAAGATTCTTTGTGAGATGGAGCACGCCAAGGAATTTGATCACTTTCTTGATCTAATGAAAGAGCAACATCAAAAATGAATGCTAAAAAGCAACGAAGAAAATTAAAAAAAGCGATAGTAGCTGCAGAGCTATGTATCACTCGTGATCAAGCACAGAAAATAATTGCTAAAGCTGATAAGGCTTCTAGCAAATTAAATGCCTCCAATATCCAACCTGCCAAAATTAATAATGATTAATGAAGATGTCTGGAATACTATGCAATCTGTTGAAGATGCGTTTAGCAATATATGCTATCTAAATACCCTAGTTACAGAACTTGAAACTGCAGTAGATAACCTTCCTAATCACCCAGAAAATGAGAAGCTTAAGAAAATAACTGCTGCTATTTCTAGCTACCTTCCTGTCTATACATGGGTATTCGATGAGGCCTTCAAAGAAGCATGGGACATAACTGTAAAATAGATATAGTTAATTTTATGTATAGATATGGGTTATCAAATTGGATCGATGGACAAGCAGCAACTCATGGACGAATTCGGTCTTAATGATAAAAGTCGTGCTACATCGAACAAAGGCTCCAGCACTGGTACTAAATCCAATGCTGTACTAGGTCAGGGCTATCTAACAGATAGTGATACCAAGCGTTTACTTGGTAATAAGGATTTAAAAAACGCCTTTGTACAAGCAGGGGGTGATAAAAATAGCTGGAAGACTGTTAATGACGTCGATACGATTCTAGATAAACTCACTAAAGAGCCACCAAAGACCGAGAAGGTGATTGAAACGCCAACACCTGAACCTACTATTGATACCTCAGTACAAGCAGCACCAGCTGAAGGCTATGACGAATCACCTGGCATCGTAAAAGCTAAAGAACGAGTAGCTGATTTTGAAAACAAACTAGCTACAAATTACTGGGGGCCAAAACTATTTGGCGGCTCTCAATCAACTGATGACCCCATTGCCACTAATACTTCGCTACCAAGTGATTCTACAGCCCCTGATATTACAGAAGAAAGCGGCAAGACTTCTCAAAAATACTTAGATAAGTACAAACTTGATCTAGGAAGAGCTGTTGGTCAAGCTGCTGGTGCTCTTACTGGTGTTTAACAAATCAGGCACCTCCCGGTGCCTCTAGCGGCGGATGTCCTTTGTTTCACTTACATGTGGAATCCTGACAGCATCTGTAGTGCTGAATTCCCTCGCTTGATGTATGCTCTGCATGAACGTTTAAAGCGTGATGCAAGACATTACAGCAACTTTACTGACAATGAAGCTGAGCTAGTAGAGCAAGAATTGATACCTGTTCTGGAAAAGATTCTTACTACCATTGAAGAAACTCCAGAGTCACTTCCTGCCAAAATTGATGCTAGGCTTTCATTAGTCTGAATAATTGCCCCTTATCGGGGCTTTTATTTCGGCTGCAACACATTGAATATATAGGCTAATACTATGTTTGGACTAGATCAAGTATTCATTAATAAATCCAGTGCGATTTATAACGCAATTCATCTAAAAGACTTTTCAGGTCTAGATGATGAAACTAATTACAGCGATCAAGGCCTTATCAAGCTTTGTGCTGAGCTTAATTATTCAGCAGAGATGAAACCTCTCAGGGAGTTAGAAACAGAACTGAGCTATATCTTTGGTGATGCATGGGATGACTGTGAAAACTACACCATCCAAACCTATGACGGTGAGATCGACCTCACCTTTACTACAAGCAAGTGGTACTGGTGGTCGGATTCATGGGAAGGTGCTCCTTCGGACTACCTCGCTAAACGTATCGGTGTTTCTCCGGGACTTGTCTCAGGAGTTATCGAAGAATACTAAGTTATAGCGGCCTATACGGTCGCTTTTTATTTGTACATCAACTCATTATAATTGGTATATATCGATATATACTAAAAATCATGAGCAACTTATATGGTTCTGGTGCTAATAACTTCTCTACAAGAAATAGCAAGGATAATAAAGGCCGTTACTGGGGTCATGGTAATTACTTAAACGAAGCGTACGTATTTGGTGACGTAAAGAAAGAGGATTATGAGCCACCTAAATATACAGGCCATGATAGATCGCACTCAGTATTCATTGGTAATAGCCGTGGCCTTGATGTAGGCTCTAAAAATGATCAGAGTGAAAATCGTAAAGATATTATCCAATCTGCTTATGACAAAGAAGGACATGGCCAGGTTGACTGGGATGTCAAACGTAATTGGGCTATGGCTGATGACTGGGACGAAAGTAAAGGTTTCTCTGAATCTGAAATGAGCAGGGCTTATGCAGCATTAGATAACCCAAGTTCTAGACAAGTCATGACAAGCAAGGGGCAGACGGTGAAAGGTGGCGGCTTTAAAGCAGGAACAGAAAAATATTCAAACGAATTTGACGGTAAATATTACAACCAAGATCCCTGGTGGGATGAGGTTGCTCGTCACTCTGGTACTAACGCCAAGATTGAAGACTTCTCACAAGTAGAAGAAATTGTTTCTTATATGGAAGGCGTTAACAGTGCACGAGATGCTCAAGCTAAAGAAACAGCTGCTCCTGCTCCTGTCGCTGAAAAGGTAGAAGAGCCAGCTGTTGATACCTCAGTACAAGCAGCACCGGAGTACGAAGCCAGCCCTGACGTACAACAAGCTTTAAATAAGACCCACGCATGGGAAGAAGGCTTAAAGGACAATGATTGGGGTGACACCCTGTTTAAAGGCAGCGATTACAAACCTGACTCCAACACTAACTCTGGAGACTTTTTAAACAAATATAAGCTTAATCTCACTGCTGGTTTGGAAAAAAACCCTACTGCTGATATGACCGGGATTTAAAAAGAACACGCTGGAACACATAAAACTACCTGCTCCCTAACCCTTTAAAAATAAATACATGGGATCAAGAGAGGTGCATTAAAAAGAAGAATATAAGGGAGAAGTGCGGCGAACGTGTTCAGCCTCCAAAAAACAGGGGCAAATCCATTGCGCCGCAACGGATCCGACCGAACACACTTAGTTGTGTGTTTTTCCGTCAATTTGATAGTATACTTGTACTCTTTGTATCAATTTATACCAAACTATCTACTTCTTCGCCACTGCCTTAGTAATCAGATCGTATAGATCTCGTTGATCTGTACCGGACCATTCAGATAGTCCCTCGATGAATGGGCATTTACCCTCATTAACCTTCATCGCTTCTTGCATAATCGTGCTGGTGAATAGTACCTCCTCTGTAAGGATGGCCTTAAGTAAACCTAGGACCGATTCACCCTTAGCCATTTCCCAGGCTTCTAGGAAGCTCACGATGTGAGGAGTAATTAAAAACTGCCAGATGGCCTCATCTTGAGTTAGGCCTCCTTTAACCCTCAGGCGATTAAAGCGATTTAGAACTTCTTGAATAAACGCTGAAACGCCTTCCTCACTGTAATCACCACTATGAAATGGCGTAGTTGCTTTGCGGGAACTTGCTAGATCACTCTCTATAAGGTTGCGTAGATAAGCACTGACAGAGCGCCTTTCACTCTTAGCGGTAAGCACAACATGTCTATACAATGCTGCTGGCATTGAAAACGAGATCTTTCTGATGCTGTCAGTATCAGTACTCATTTCACCTTAGTAGGCTCATAACTCAACCATAAGACTAAGCTCATGCTGGAGTATAGGTATGCAATCTGCATACTTAGCTTCTATATGAGGAAACTGTCGCAATAGATACCGCAATCGGCAAAAGTAAATACTACTTTTATTGAGTAGAGCAAAGCCAGCTTTAGCTCATGAAAAGTGCCTCATGCCTAAAAGCCTTTCTGTCACAGAAGAAATCTGTCAATTTGCCGCACTGCCTAAGTATTAATACTAATCCCGTCTGTTGATTACATATGAAAAAACGAATGAAGAAGCTCACTTTCGAGTGTGGTGAGCAACTAGCACGCTGTCTAAAGGGGCGGGCTATCAAAGAAGACGTGACTCAGCAACAATTACTACTTAGGGCTCTCAAATGCTACATGGAACCAAAGTGTGGTGTATGTAATCTTTGTGGGGGAAATAGAACAAACCCTCCCTAAAAGCTGGAAACCCGCAAAGCTGGAAAATCAACCATTAGTCAATAATCACGATAACTTTAAATAGCCGATATACGGCTCCTTTTAATACCACATCTGATGAATCAAGCTCTTGGCACATATAGCTTCAATGTCAATTCAAAACTATTTAGAGACAGAAGATCTACATGGACAGGCACTGGCTACAAATTAAATGAACCTGTTGCCTTTAAGCATGTACGTATTCGTAGGAAGCCATCATCTTTTAATTGAAAAGCTGGAAAGCTGGATTCCCAGGAAGTCGGAAATAGTTAAAGCTCTAATTACTATTTTCCGATGATAAAATTAGATCGCCGTCGAACGGTCTCCTCAAACCACTAATTCAATGTCAAGAATAAACGTCACAACACACAGAAATGGTGAAGAGCCTGTCACTCACAGGGCACAAAGCATGTCTGCTGCCTTGAGTTATATCGAAAGCCTTGTTGCTGTATCAAAGGCAACACCACATGAGGGCTTTGATATTACTTATACGATTCGACCAATACGTGGTTTAGGTAACGCCTTTTCCTATTGATAGAACATAAGGGCACCTCCCGGTGCCTCTAGAAGCAATTGTCCTATACGACCTTTAAATTATGCATGCTAGAGAAGCGTTTGAAACAGCTAATGCACTCTTCGATGTTGAGAAGCGTGAGCTTCAATATCCACATTTTGTGGAACCTAATGTTGTTGGTGTTAAACCATCTGGTCACTACGGAGTAGTTCGTAGCGACAACCAAGATCTACTTGGCATTGTCGGTGAC